>Ga0209045_1000351_pt1 | contig 57844 bp, 62 predicted proteins | sample SaaInlLV_10m_DNA_4_FD_184664 | JGI IMG/M metagenome (GOLD analysis project Ga0209045, IMG submission 184664) | Marine microbial communities from expanding oxygen minimum zones in the Saanich Inlet - Saanich Inlet SI072_LV_200m_DNA (SPAdes) (version 2) | ecosystem: Environmental > Aquatic >...
CTGCTTCACCTGTTGCAGAACCTACAACAATATTATGTAAAACTGTTCCAGAAGCTGCCTCTATTGTTTCACCGCTAGCAAGAGAAAATGTCATACTTGCATCAGGATATAAATCAACATCCAATAAGGATTTAACTCCATTATTATCGTAAATACCATTAGCAAATGTAATTTTATAGCCTTCTTCACCACCAGAAATAGTTCCTGAATTTTTTAATGTACCATCCCAAGTTGCAATATTTTCACTTAATTTAAGTGTCGTTCCTGTTCCTACTTTAAATGTTGAATTTTCATGGGAAAACTGGAACCCTGCTGCGGCAATAGAACCTGCTGTCAAAGAAACAACAGCAAGTAAAGCAAAAAAGCGTCTACTCATCACTTCTCCCTCCTCAAAAAATAAAACAATAAAAATAACACTAATTAAAGAAGCTAATAGAATTAGCTAAAAAAAGGCAACAGAACCAAGAATATTTTTATTAGGAAATATTTTCTTTGTACTCTATGTATCCCGAAATCAAATTAAATATGCCACCACCCAAAACATTGATCGTTACATAATTTGTAGAATCAACATCTATTACTAATGGATTGTCTTCGTTTGGTCCACCCAAAACATTTACTTTGTCTTCAATTATTAATATTCCTTTTTGCAACAAAAGACCTTGTTGCGCAGAATTTGCATCAAATGTACATCCATTTAAATGTAGAATTGATGACGAATTTTCAAGTACAAGATTATCGTTTCCATCGCTACTATATTTTAAAGTAGCATTGCGATCTATAAACAGTTTTGTGCCCGATTTAATATTAACTACACTATCAACTTCGCCATTCGTAGTAATATCGAATTCATTTGTACCTGTTATCTTAACATCATAATAAATATCCAAAATTCCACTATCAAATTGATAATCGTGATTAAGAACTAATTCGCAATTGTAAAGTTCTAGCGTTGAATTTAAAAAAACTTTTAAACCTCCACTATTTCCACCACCTCCTGAACTAGCAGAACTAGAAACCCCTTTAATTCTTGCGTTATGACATTTTAAAACAGCTCCTGTTTGGACATCTATATCGTAATTTCCAAGATCAATCTCAAAGCCCGCCGCATCTAAACTAACAGTACCAACGATATCCATGTTTTTGTCTAACGTCATATTTCCTGCTAATTCAATTACAGTACCATCCCCGTATTTAACTTCGGATGTTACTTTCGAAGTTACAAAATCTTTTAGTAAAATATTTTGTAATGTTAAAGAATTTCCACCGGAAGAATTAATTAAACTTGCCGCGGTTGTTCCGTCAAATTGCATAAAATGTCCAGCGCCATTCAAAACAAGATTTTCCGCCGTTGTATCAACAGTCATCTTATAATTATTGTTAAGATAGTAGTTATAGGTAAGTGTTATATTTTCTTCGTAGCTATAACCACACTTTCTTATCGCAATATTATCGTCCAAATTAGTAATATCTAGCCTGTTTCGCTCAATTTGATCCTCAACATCAACTGACATTTCTTTAATTGTTCCAGAAGAAATAGAAGAAAAACTTCCACCAGTAAATAATATATTCCCTTTGTTGCTTGCGCCAACTTGAGCCCCCTCATCATGCCATAAAGTTATTCCATCAACTTGCATATATGAACCGGAATCAAAATTCCAATTGAATCCACCGTGATAAACAGTTACTGGCCCGTCAGCAATATACGTACCTACATCCTCAGTAACTATTTCAGCTAAATGAAGTGTTACATTTGACATTCTTATTGTAGAAGTAGACTGCAAATCAAAAGTTGTATTTCTTAAATTTTTTAAAACTATATCTGTAATCCAAAGAATTTTATTAGAACCAACTTTTAGTTTTGCACTTTCATGAGAAACATCCAATATATTGCCATTACCATTTATAATTCCATCGCCATCACTAAAATCCCATTGCCCTTCTAATTTTGTTGAACCTGTCAATTGAATATCCCCAGCATTCAACCACGTCAAACTTGTAGTAATTATAAGAGCAGAACCATTAGTTCCAGCTCCCCAAACAAACGACTTATTATTTACATTAACATAGCCAGCCACACTGAAAATAACGCCATCCGATAAATATAAATCGTCTATAAGTTTTAAAGTACAAGTGTTAACTGTTTCAAATGTAACATTTTTGTTGAGTTTACTTTGAATACCAATTACTAACTCTTTACCTTCTTTGATAGTTAAAGAACCATTAAAATACGGCTGTCCACATATTGTCGCAGTTAAATTTGAATCTGAATTTACTTCAACATCCCCCAAAACAGTTCCTGGAGCAACTTCTATTATTTGGCTACTTCCCAATATTAATTTATCATTGCTATCTGTTCCTCCAATAGGATCGAATGTAGCTGACAACAATGATTTAACACCATTGTCTTCAAATATTCCACTATCAAAAACAATGTTATTACTACCATCAATAGTGGCCCCAGACTCTTTCTTTAATGTCCCATTCCAACCATTAATATCATCGTTAACTCTAAAATTACAACCCGATCTAATTCTAAAAGTTGAATTTTCATGTGAAAAATTGAACGCCGCAGAAAGAGATCCTACACCGGCCAAAGCAAAAAAAATCATACTTAAAAAATACAGTTCTTTTTTCATGAAGCTTTCTTTTTGCCCCAGTGCTATAAATTGAATCATCCTATAAAGGGCCCCAACTTATCGTTGGGACCCTTTACAAAAACTAATTAGTCTTCGTATTCAATTATACCAGCTGTTAAATCAAAAATGCCTCCGCTTAAAACATCAACATCAAGATCACTCTTTAATATTATTGCTTCAGCAGAAGATGATGCTTCACTATAGCCAGTCACTTTGTTTTCAATCACAAGTCGACCGTTAGATATTTGTAAACCTGTTGCGGTAACGTGAAGTGTACAACTATTTAAATACAATTCTGATGTTGCATCATCAAGAACCAATTTTGTCTTTGTTGCGCTATCAGAATCGTAACTAAATGTTACATTACGATCAACATACAATTGAGAATCTGCTTTAACAGTAAGAGGTTTTGGCGATTGATACGCAAACACATGTCCTGCACCTTGAATAGCTGTCTTGTCATAAAGGTCAATGTATCCTTCTGTGAAACTATAGTTGCCAGCCATTAACAATTCACAACTACTAAATGTTATTGTTGCATCTCCGTTAACACATCTTAAGTTGTTTCCAGTTAGACCTTTAATGCGTGCATTACTTATTTGAAGTGTTGAACCACTTACAACATCCATTCCGCGATGGACCGAATCAAAGTCAATTTCATGCCCCATTGCATTCAATGATACTCGACCGCCATCTATGGTTAATGTTAAAGTACTATCAAGTTTAATGTTATTTCCTAATTGAAGTTCAACAGCATCAGCCAATGTAATACTTCCGCCAGAACCTACAGAGATCCTTGTTGGATCAAAGTCTTTGACGAGAACATTTTGTAAGACAAAGTCTTTAGCCGCAGCAACACTCAATAGATCTGTACCTTCTCCAGCAAGTTGAATGTAATAACCATCACCATCTAATGTAGCATCTTCTGTGATATTCATTTTATGTCGTGTTCCTAGGTAGTAGTTGAATGTCAATGTTGGGGAACTGTCAAAACTAATGTCTCCAGAACTACGATCCAATGTATTTAGATGTGAAGTATGAATGTTAATACTTGAAAGGTTTGTGGAAATATTAGATACATTCGTTGCCACATCAGTTTCAGTATCACCAACCCACGATTCCATCGATGCACTATATGTTTCTATGTCACTATAAACTGCGTTCATGGTGTTTGTTACTAATGTATTCACTGTTGTTATGTCATCTGCATTTGTTGCCACATCAGTTTCAATACCACTAACCCATGTTTCCATCGATGCACTATATGTTTCTATGTCACTGTAAACTGCATTCATGGTGTTTGTTACTAATGTATCTAATGTACTTAGATCAGTTTCAATACCACCAACCCATGTTTCCATCGATGCACTATATGTTTCTATGTCACTATAAACTGCGTTCATGGTGTTTGTTACTAATGTATCTAATGTACTTACATCAGTTTCAATACCACTAACCCATGTTTCCATCGATGCACTATATGTTTCCACGTCACTGTAGACTGCGTTCATGGTATTTGTTATTAATGTATTTACTGTACTTATGTCAGATACGTTTGTTGCTACATCAGTTTCGATATCACTAACCCATGTTTCCATCGATGCACTATATGTTTCTATGTCACTGTAAACTGCGTTCATGGTATTTGTTATTAATGTATTCACTGTTGTTATGTCATCTGCATTCGTTGCTACATCAGTTTCAATACCACTAACCCATGTCTCCATCGATGCACTATATGTTTCTATGTCACTGTAAACTGCGTTCATGGTATTTGTTATTAATGTATTCACTGTTGTTATGTCATCTGCATTCGTTGCTACATCAGTTTCAATACCACTAACCCATGTTTCCATCGATGCACTATATGTTTCTATGTCACTGTAAACTGCATTCATGGTATTTGTTACTAATGTATCTAATGTACTTAGATCAGTTTCAATACCACCAACCCATGTTTCCATCGATGCACTATATGTTTCTATGTCGCTGTAAACGGCGTTCATCGTATTTGTTACTAATGTGTTTACTGTTGTTATGTCATCTGCATTTGTTGCCACATCAGTTTCAATACCACTAACCCATGTTTCCATCGATGCACTATATGTTTCTATGTCGCTATACACTGCGTTCATGGTATTTGTTATTAATGTATTTACTGTACTTATGTCAGATACATTTGTTGCTACATCAGTTTCAATGCCACCAACCCATGTTTCCATCGATGCACTATATGTTTCTAAGTCACTGTATACTTGATTCATTGTTACTGTAAAATCTAAATCAGTTTCTATACTGCCAACCCAGGTTTCCATCGCAGCGCTGTATGTTTCTAAGTCACTATACACTGCGTTCATGGTATTTGTTACTAATGTATTTAATGTACCTATATCGGATACGTTTATACCTATATTATCTGCGTTCGTACTTATAGCACCCGCATTATCACTTATGTTACCCTCGTTCGTACTTATACTACCTGCATTATTACTTATGTTACTTATATTTGTAGCAATAGAAGCAGCATGTGCATTAATAGCCACACTGTTTGAATAAACTAAATCCTCAACATCAACAGCATAGGCTTTTATGGTTGCTGAGTTTGAATATGCATAATTACTAGTTCCCGCAAAAGTCATATCTCCATTTGCCGCGGAACCTTCATCCATCCATAAGGTTGGACCATCAAGAGTAAGTTTTGCGTCATCGCTAAAATGCCATGTTTTATCCTGTGTATAAACCCGAACGGGTCCACCAGCATGCACCAACCCAGATGACATTGACAAATCATCAAACATGACGATTTCTACATTTGAAAGATATAATCTTGACGTTGCATCACCAAAAACAATTCTACTATCTTGTAATCCCTTTAATACCATATCTTGCAATTGTAATGTTTGACCTGCTTCAATGCTTAATTCTGCGCTAGCATGTGAAATATCAAAAACATTTCCATGTCCTTGAATGATAGAATCCTGAGTAAAACCCCAAGTTGATTCCAAAACAGTTGAACCTGTCAAAACAATATCATCCGCATTATACCAACGAGTTACATGTGAAATTGTAAGAGGATCACCTCCTCCTCCACATCCAAATATAAAACTGTGATGATTAACATCGATGATAAACTCTGTTGCATCTCCAGATGTTACAGGTTTTTTAGCATCAGCCAATTTTAAATCATCCTGAAGAGTAAGTTTTGCACTATTACTTGCAAACTGAATGTTTTGATTTAATTTGCTCTGAATAGCAAGTTCTAATTCTTTTCCAGCACTAATTGTTATTGCACTATTAAATGTTGGTTGGCCTTCAATTCTTGCCGCTGAATCTACAGCTGAATTTACTGTAATAGCATCTAACATTTGACCGGGTGCTGCATCTATTCTTTCAGAATTTCCCAGTGCAAGGCCCGTGTCAGGAACATAATCTGCTGTCATTAAAGATTTGACACCATTTTTATCAAAAATACCTTCACTAAATCCAATCGTACTTGAACCGGCGATAGTTCCACTTGATCCTTTTTTCAAAGTACCATCCCATGATGAAACATTAGTATTTACATTAAATGTTCCACCAGAAACTTTAAAAGCAGAATTCATATTGGAAAAATTAAAACCAGCAGAAAGAACTCCCGCAAACATAAAAGAAATTAGATATAACCCAATATATCTACGCCTCATCTTACTCCTTCTCCTCTCTGAACAAACATAAACAACAAAAACTTTTTGCTGCCATAAAACAAACTAACAAAAACAACATCTACATAAAATAACACCCTTTCAGTTGTTAACTAAAATACAAATTAACTTAAGATTCATAATCAATAATTCCGTTAACTAAATCGATAACACCTCCACTTAAAACATCTATCTCAAGAGAATCCTTAAAAATTATTGCTTCGGCTGGAATAGACGCCTCACTATTTACGGTAACTTTATTTTCGATAATTAATCTTCCAGTATCAATTTGCAACCCAGTGGCGGTAACATACAATACACATCCACTTAAATGCAATGCCGAAGTTTCATCTTCTAATGTTAACTTTGTTTTATCCTGACTATTTGAGTCGTAACTAAAAGTTACATTATTGTCAATGTGTAATTTTGATTTCGATTTAACAACGGCACATTGTGGAGAAGTATATGCAAATCTATTAGTTCCTGTTATCAAAACGTCTCTATAAAAATTCATATGACCTTCGGTAAAACTATAATTTCCTGCTAACGCTAATTCACAATTACTAAATGTTATAGTCGAATCAGAACCAATACATTTAATGTTATTAATACAACTACCATCACCTGTTATATCACCAAGTCCTTTTATATATGCATTGCACATTTCAAGTGTCGCTCCAGGCAAAACATCTAATGCATAAGGCATCGCCGACACATCAAACTCACAGCCATAACAATTGATACGAACTCGACCATCAAATGACATCGTGTATTCGGTATCTATTTCAGTATTTTCTGTTATCTCTATAATTGTTCCATCTCCGAAAATAATAGACCCTGTAGAATTAGTATTAAACCTGCGCGGTTCAAAATCTTTTAATACAACTTGTTCTAAAGTAAGTGTTACCCCATTATCAATACTTAACAAATTTGTATCATCATCTCTTCGTGAAAAATGAACAAAACAGCCATGCCCATCCAAAGTTGTATCACCAGTAATATTCATCTTGTGTTGAGAATGTAAAAAATAATTATAAGTAAAAGAATCATCCCCGCTAAACGATACATGCTTTGAACAATCATCTATTGCAGATAATTGTGAATCTATATCATTTATCGCAGTACTATTTGCATACAACAAATCCTCTTGTTCCTGGGTTAGGCCAACTCCCCCTGCAACAACAGCATCACTGTTTGCTTCTATTAAATCCCAGTGATAATCAGACATTGTTTTAATGTCATCATAAACTGCGTTCATAGTATTTGTTATTAAAGTATTTACTGTACTTATGTCAGATACGTTTGTTGCTACATCAGTTTCGATACTACCAACCCATGTTTCCATCGATGCACTGTATGTTTCTATGTCACTGTAAACTGCATTCATAGTATTTGTTATTAATGTATTTACTGTACTTATGTCAGATGCATTTGTTGCTACATCAGTTTCAATACCACCAACCCATGTTTCCATCGATGCACTGTAAGTTTCTAAGTCACTGTAAACTGCGTTCATAGTATTTGTTATTAATGTATTTACTGTACTTATGTCAGATACGTTTGTTGCTACATCAGTTTCGATACTACCAACCCAAGTTTCCATCGATGCACTGTAAGTTTCTAAGTCACTGTAAACTGCGTTCATAGTATTTGTTATTAATGTATTTACTGTACTTATGTCAGATACGTTTGTTGCTACATCAGTTTCGATACTACCAACCCAAGTTTCCATCGATGCACTGTAAGTTTCTAAGTCACTGTAAACTGCGTTCATAGTATTTGTTATTAATGTATTTACTGTACTTATGTCAGATACGTTTGTTGCTACATCAGTTTCGATACTACCAACCCATGTTTCCATCGATGCACTGTATGTTTCTATGTCACTGTAAACTGCATTCATGGTTGCTGTTAAATTTGAGTCCAATACAACAACAGCATCGCTATTACTAAAAACAAGATCGTAATTTGCAGAACTATAATCAACTGTAACTAATGTCGCTACATGCGAATCATTCCAATTTTTAATAATTGAATGTTCATCCCAACCACGAGTTTCCACTGTTCCTCCAATGGAAACGTTAGCTGACGAATCTTTCAAAATAAAAGTCGAACATTTACTAAAGAAATTTAACTTTGAAGAAGAATAAACACCTGAACATTTAAAAAATGATAATATAAAAAAGAAAAGAATACGCAACTGCCATTTCTTTGGCTTTACCATCCCACTCTTCCTTTTACCATCATTTCATTACTCTCAACTAATCAATCATCCCCTTCCCCTCATCATAATAAATCGCCAACCACCAAAATTTTTCTAACTTGTTCCTCTTTCATGTTATACATCAAACAACGTTTTGTTAGTTTTACGCAATACAATAATTATAGCAACATTATGACTCTATCACTTTACACCCTAACTAAATAAGTAGCAAACCAAAAACCTCCCCGATTAAACATTTATAAAGCAAAACAACAATTACTTGTCATACTTAACATAGCCAGATACCAAATCAAATATACCGTCACTCAAATCAAAATCACTCCCACTAATAACACAACTTCCAAAATTTATTGTATTTTTTATTTCAAATATTTTTATATATTTTGCAGAAATGATTTTGTGGCAATAGGTAAATCAGGAAATTAAAATTTCTGTTTTTTGTTTTTTAAAAAGACATTTTTTAGACCGTTCATCCTGCCGTGTCCATTGAAACCTTGCGTAGTCGGGAGTGATTTTTTCTTAAAAATAGTATGTAAGGATCACCTGCTTCGATACTATTTTTTAAATTTATTTTTCTAACAAAAAATCTTTATCTAATTCTTTGCTATTTTCTTCATCTTCTGATTTTTCACACAAATTAGCAAGCTCACTCATAGACCTTATTTCATGTTTCCCATGTAATATTGCTCGCTTTTTCGGGTTTCGTTTTATAGATCTAGTTTTCGCATTATGTTTTTCAGTATTCAAATCTTTTCCAAAACTAGCAAAATCACTAACCGATGTTATTGAATGCTTACCAGACAAAATTTTTCGATCAAAACAAGGCTCTTCTTCTTGTAAGTTTTCTACAGCTCCAACTTCTTTAGTTTTATCTTGATATGATTGACCGACAAAATTTCCAAGCGATTTTATTGTATGGCTTCCTGACAACATTGTTCGACTTTTATTAAACGTTTTTTTAACCGGTTTCACAGTATTATCTAGTTCGTTTTGATTGCGCAAATTAATTAAATTCAAATCTTTTTTACTATAAATCGCATCTAACCCAACCAACTCAACATCTTGTAAAGTTATAATATTATCACCGGTATTTACAGTATTGTACGGTGCTGCAATTTCACAATTATCAGTTTCGTCAAATTTTGAAACAATATGATTTGCAAAAAATTCTAATTTCTTTTTCCCGTCTATTCCACAAATTGTAACAATATTTTTGCGATCTTCAAGATCTTCTATGAATATAGTTCCCAAACTAAACGAAACATCTTCGCTTAATTCAAACACTATATTTTTACTAATTTTAAGAACCGAACCATAACAAATCTTAAGATCGAAAACCTCTGAATCATTGTTCAATGTGGAACCTGAACGAGAATCTACAACATTGTACAAATTGGAACTATCCCCAAATTGAAATGTGTTATTTTTAATACCATAAAAACAAACATTTTTAACTGTTACCGTTTTCCCTGGTGCAATAATAAATTGAGGGTTTTCATAATCTAAAAAAACAATTTTTGCGCCGTTTCCATCTATTATACAATCATCATCAAATTGGAAACACTCGCCTATCTCTAGATTTATTGTATCAGCTTTTAATACAAGAACATGAGTCGTAACAACTTCAAAACAAACGTCTTTTAAAACAGCCGCCGATTCCTTACTTAGAAATATCGATGATTCTTCACAAAAAACGTTCGCGAACATTGAAACAAATAAAATGAAACAAAGGTTCAGTATATAAAAAGTTTTTTTCATACGACTCTCTCCAATTATCTCCTGCCAACCAATCTCCACCGCCAAGACAACTTGTAGACTACAAAATATGTAGCAACCTTTATTACAATAATGTAAAAATTATTTTTTACAAAAAAAATAAAAAGAAGAAACGCCTTAGGTGGTTACAAAAACCAACCAAAGCGTTTCTCTTTAATTCATTATAATAAACTAAATTAATTCGTATCCAATTTAGTTATACCCATTCAAGTCTAGAAATTACAGCTGTATCACTCACTCGTCGTCCAAGTGGAATAACTCTTGTATAACCACCTGGTCGATCAACATATTTCGGAGCTATTTCTCCAACAAGCTTTTTTGCTGCTTTATTATCATAAGGAATCAACTTATTAACAAAACGAATTGTATTAAAATCATTCCCCTTACGAGCAACTGTCACCAATTTTTCAACAAATTTCTGAACAGTTTTAACTCGAACTTTGGTTGTCTGTAAGCAACCATAATTAATAAAATGAATTGCCTGATTGCGAATCAAAGCTTTTCTATGCCCAGATTTTTTATTTAGCTTTTTTTTACCAATTTGATGGTTCATGATTTCAAACGATCCTCTTGCTCTTTAATTGCCTTCTTAAGATCTAACTCTTTAATGTTCATTCCTAAGCGCAATCCAAATGCATTTAATATTTCTTTTACTTCTCGCAAAGATTTACGACCAAAGTTCTTAATCTTAAGAATGTCATCTTCTGTAAGATTTACCAAATCAATAACACGTTTAATTCCTGCGCCTATTAAACAATTATGTGCTCGCACAGAAAACTCAAGTTCATCTATCGGTTTTAAAAATAACTCAACTGGCAAACCTTCTGTTATTCCCTTGGCATCCAAAACCAAAACACTTTTGTCTTCTTCTTTTTCTTTTTCAGATATTTCATTAAATGGAATTTCTTCTATTTCTAAGAAATGTTCAAGCTGTGTGCGCAATACAGAAGTGGCGTAATGAATTACTTCTTTTGGCGACAATGAACCATCAGTAGTAATATTTATATTCAACTTATCATAGTTAATATTTTGACCAACACGCGTTTTTTCAACATGGAAATCAAATCGACGAACCGGCGAAAACATTGCATCCAAATGAACTTTGTTATCCTTTTGCAACGAAACACCCAAAGGCCATTGCGCCGGAACATATCCACGTCCAGTTTCAACAAAAAATTCTATTTCCAACTCACCATCACTTGCAAGGTGCGCAATAACATGATCTTTATTTACAAGCTCTAAATGTTCATCTGCCTCTATAGACTCTACACGAACAGGACCTTCCCCTTTAGCAAGAAGCTTCATTTTTCCAGGCTTACCAGTTTCATTATTAATAACTATGTTCTTAATATTAAGCAAAACTGTAATTACATCTTCTATCACACCCTTAAGCACCGAAAACTCATTATTTACACCTTTGACGACCACAGAAGTAACAGCAGATCCTTCAATAGATGATAACGATACCCTTCTTAATGCATTCCCCAATGTTATTCCAAATCCAGGCTCAAGAGGCTGTGCTACCAATTCGCCATTAGTATCAGAAACTTTTTTTGTCCACTTTACCTTAGGAATCGTTAATGATTTATATTCTTTATTTTGCATTCAACCTCCTACCATACTAGCAACACTATACGTCCCTTATTTTTATTCAACATCAATACGTATAATTAACCATATTACAATATGCCAAACACCCACACTCTCAACATCTCTACTTAGAATACAACTCAACAATTAAATGTTCTTCAATAGGAGCTGTAATATCAGAACGAATAGGTAAGCGCAATATTTTCCCTTGCCGAACATCTTTTTGCAATTCAACCCATTCTGGTACTTTAATACCAATATTCATTCTCTTATCAACTACATTTTCAATGAAAACTTTTTTATTAGAAACTCGAGCATTTAATGATATAACATCATCGACATCTACCAAATAAGATGGCGTTTTTACTCTTTTGCCATTTACATTGATATGCCCATGAACAATCATTTGACGAGCTTGCGTACGAGACAAGGCCATCTTAAGACGAAAAACTACATTATCAAGCCGACGCTCTAAATCGGAAAGCAAATTTTCACCGGTAACACCATGACGAACAAAAGCCGTCTTGAAAAAACGTCTAAATTGTTTTTCCCGCATACCATAAATTAATTTAACTTTTTGTTTTTCTTTTAATTGCTTTCCATATTCAGACAATTTTTTCGTACCGGGCTTGCGACCATGCTGTCCAGGAGTCAAAGGATGTTTTTCCATTGCACACCTAGTAGTACGACAACGAGCCCCTTTCAAAAATAATTTTTCTCCGGCCTGACGACACATTCTACATGAAGATAAATTACCAGCCATAAAACTTTTTACCTCAAAACTGTTACTATTTTAAATTACCGTTTCACCTCGAAATACCCAAACAACCTACACACGACGCTTCTTGGAAGGACGACAACCATTATGTGGAAGTGGAGTTACATCTCGTAACAACGTCACTGATAAACCAGATGATTGCAATGCGCGCACAACGGAATCTCTTCCGGATCCTGGTCCTTGCATGTTTACCTCAACGAGTCTAACTCCCAAGACAACCATATCTTTTGCAAGACGATTTGCAATTTGTGTAGCAGCAAATGGGGTACCTTTTCTCGCACCCTTAAAACCAAGTTGTCCAGAACTTCCTCTAAGAAGAACATCCCCATCAACAGTTGTAATCGTTACCAGGGTATTATTAAATGTTGACCTAACATGAGCAACCGCAGTTTCAACATTTCTTTTAATTTGTTGTTTCTTACTCTTTCTTTTATAAGCCATTATTCCCTCTAAACCAACATACTATTTTTTACTTGCAATTTTCTTTTTTGGAATCACACTTCCAGACTTGCGAGGACCTTTTCTAGTTCTTGCATTTGTTTTCGTTCTTTGACCTCTTGTCGGCAAAGAACGCCGATGCCTAAGCCCTCGGTAAGAACTAATTTCTTGAAGACGTTTAATATTTAACGTTACTTCTTTTCTCAAGTCCCCTTCAATTATGCAATTCTCAGTTACTTGTTTTTGAATTGCAGCAACATCTTCGTGCGTCAAATCCCTAACCCGTTTGTCAGGACTAACACCAGCAGCTGCCAAAACATCATTCGAAGTAGTAATTCCTATCCCATAAATATAGGTCAACCCTACCTCTACCCGCTTTTCATTTGGAAGAAACACACCTTCTATACGAGCCATCTAAAACCTCTCTGAAGCCACTATTTTTTTCACAATACATATCTCTTTAAAAATCACAAGCTATCCTTGACGTTGTTTATGACGAGGATTTCTCGTACAAATAACCCTAACAACACCTTTTCTTCGAATGATCTTGCAATATTCACACATTTTCTTTACAGAAGTTCGTACTTTCATAAAATCTTTCACTCCGACAAAATTAATTTACGCCCTGTACCGCAGTACAATTCTGCCTCTTGTTAAATCATATGGAGAAAGTTCTACAGCAACTTTATCTCCTGGCAATAACCTTACATAATGCATGCGCATTTTCCCTGAAACATGTGCTAAAATCACATAATCCCCTTCAATTCGCACATGAAACATCGCATTAGGCAAAGCCTTTTCAACTATGCCATCAACCCTTATAACGTCGCCACTTTTCTTTTTCATATTGATTTAATCACTCACTATAATTTTAAACGGGTAAGAACTTCAGCTCCATCGTGAGTAACAAGCACTGTGTCTTCAACATGTGCCGCAATCCCACCATCTAAAGTTTTCGCCGTCCACCCATCACTCATAACACGAATTTCATAACTTCGCTCAGTAATCATAGGTTCGATAGCTAATGTCATACCTTCTCGCAAAATAGGCCCTAGAACCGCATCCGGATCATTAAAATTAGGTATTTCTGGATCTTCGTGCAAATCTTTACCTATACCATGTCCTGCAAATTTCCTAACAACACCAAACCCATGTCGTTCAACTTCCTTTTGAATAACTGCAGAAACATCTGAAATTCGTTTTCCAGGAACAATTATATCAATGGCCCCGTCCAAAGCCCTTTGTGCAACAGCTGCTATCTTCTTGATTTGCGGGCTTACTTCCCCAACAAAAAAATACCGCGCCATATCTGCACAATATTTCTTGTATGAACCAGCAACGTCTATCTTAACAAAATCTCCAGATTTTAAAACAACTTTCGCAGATGGGACACCGTGTACAACTACATCATTCAAAGATATGCATGTAGCCCAACTATAACCACCATAACCTTTGCAAACAGGATGCAAATCTGAAGCAATCATTTTTCGTTCGATAATATCATTAATTTCAAGCGTTGTTTTTCCTGGTATAACATACTCAGCAACATCGGATAAAACTTGAGCAAGAAGTGCCCCTGCCACTTTCATCTTCTCTACTGCAATTTTGTTTTTTATAATTATCATTATTTAATCACAATTCTTAAAAAATAAATGCGCTTTTCATCTAACCACGCCGCCCCTTTAAACGACCAGAGGATAAAAACCCTTCATATTTTCTTTCAATCAAATACGACTCCATCTGAGCAGAAGTGTCCAAAGCAACACCAATAACAATTAGCAAACTTATTCCACTAAACATAGCTGGTAATTGCGGAACAAGATTTCTTACAATGTCAGGAGTAATCGCCAGTGCTGCTAAATAAACAGCCCCCGGAAAACCAACCCTAGTCAAAATATAATCGAAAAAATCTGACGTTTTTTTACCAGGTCTAATTCCTGGAACAAATCCACCATATTTACGAATATTATCTGCAAGTTCAACAGGATTAAATATTATGGCTGTATAAAAAAACGCAAAAAAGATAATCAAACCAACCATTATCACACTTGAAAGCACACCTCCTGCACGTAACCAATCTTCAGCAACAACTTTCAAAAAAGGAAGTTTCGTGGATAACGCCGAAGTTATCCCTACAGGAAGAGTCATAATTGCCCCTGCAAATATAACAGGTATAACACCAGCAGAATTTAACTTTAATGGAATATAAGAACTTTGTCCGCCATAGACTTTATTACCAACAACACGCTTTGCATACTGTACAGGAATACGTCTTTCTCCTTTTTCAAGAAAAACTATACATGTTATTACGGCAATAACAAAAACAACCAATACTCCAACCCAAAGCATTTCTTCAACGCCGCCCAGTCTGATTTTTTCAAATATTTCGAGAACAACTCTTGGCAATGCAGAAATAATTCCCGCAAAAATTATCATCGAACTCCCATTCCCAATGCCATGCGAATTAATTTGCTCTCCCAACCACATAACAAAAAGCGAACCAACTGCTAGAATTAACATAGTTGTTAAACGGAATCCCCAACCAGGATTTATAACCAATCCAGAAATGCCAATTTTCTCAAGTACCAATGAAGCACTAAATCCATGCAATACACTAATACCTAAAGTTAGATACCTTGTATACTGATTAATAACTTTTCTGCCATGTTCCCCTTCTTTAGAAAGCTGTTCTAATGACGGAATCATGATAGTTAAAAGCTGCATCATAATTGATGCATTAATATATGGAATCATACCAAGAGCAAAGATGGCAAACTTTCTTAATGCCCCACCTGAAAAAAGATCTAAATATGAAAGCAATCCACCTAAAATACCGCCCTTCCCAAGTAATGCACTAAAAGCTTGTGTATTAATGCCTGGAACGGGAACATGAGTTCCCAGCCGATAGACTGCGAAAACAAATAATGTAAATAAGACTTTCTTTCTCAAATCAGATACTACAAAAATATTTTTAAAATTACGAAGCAGCACTATCACGTTTTATCTCCTTAACTAACTGAGCTTCACCTTCTGCTTTTTGAATTAACTCAATTGCTGGCTTACTAAACGCATCAACACAAACAGTTAATTTTTTTGTTAACTCACCATTTGCTAAAACTTTAATTAAAACTTTCTTATTGGAAATCATTTTTTTACTAACTAAAGCTTCTCTATCAACAACATCTCCAGCTGAAAATTTTTCTTCTAAATCTTTAAGCCCAATTATTTCAAATTCTTTTTTAAACCGATTATTAAACCCTCGTTTCGGAAGTCTTCTCGACAAAGGCATTTGCCCACCTTCAAACGAAGCGCTTAATTTTCCACCAGAACGAGATTTTTGCCCTTTGTGACCTCTCCCAGAAGTTCCTCCTCGGCTACCACCTCGACCTATTCTTTTTCTTTTCTTTGTTAAAGATTCTAAATTATGAAGTTGCAACATCATTATTCCCAATTAACTCGTTGATTGTTTTTCCTCTCATGCAAGCAAGTTCTTTAGCAGAGCGTAATTTACCTAAGGCATTCACTGTTGCTTTTACAACATTTTGTGGATTGCCAGAACCTAAAGATTTTGCCAAAATATCTTTTACCCCCAACGCTTCCATAACAGCTCGAACCGCTCCACCTGCTATAACACCCGTTCCCTTAGAAGCAGAACGAATTAAAACATTACTAGCACCATATTTACCCTTAGTTGTAAAAGGTATAGTTGTTTTATAAAGAGGAACAGAAAACATACTTTTTCTTGCACGCTTTAAAGCTTTTGAAATTGCAGAAGAAACCTCCCGGCCTTTTCCTAATGCAACCCCAACTTTTCCTTGCCCATCACCAACAACAACAAGCGCTGAAAAAGCAAAACGTCTTCCACCTTTAATAACCTTTGAAACACGCCGAACATTCAATACTGTCTCAATTGTTTCTTCTACTGAACGTTGGTTCTTTTTCCCTTTAGAACTTTTTTCTTTGGTAGTTACCATAATCAACCTATTTAAAAAACTTTATGCGTTTAAAACTTGAGCCCGCCTTCTCTTAAGCCTTCTGCCAATGCACGAACTCTACCATGATATAAATATCGGCCACGATCAAAAAACACTTCTTTAATCGCTTTTTCATTTGCCATTTTACTCAATTCAAGACCAACTTTTTTTGCAACAGTCTTTTTATCACCACTGTGGTCTTTTAATAAAGCCGAAGACATACTTACTACGGTTTCTTTAATACCATCATCAATAATCTGAACATAAATATTCTTCAGACTTCTAAAAACAGAAATCCGTAATTTTGTACCTCTACTCAGTTGACGACTTCTTACTCTGAAGCTACGTCTCCTTGTTTGAAGTTTTTTCTTTTTTTGCAAACTCACCAACCTATCCTTTATCTATTAAACATTCATCTATTGCGCTGCTTTAGTTTTACCAGCTTTTCTTATGATTACCTCATCAACCTTCATAATTCCTGTGCCCTTGTATGGTTCAGGCGGTCTAAAACCTCGTACCTTGGCACACACTTCTCCAAGTAACGCTTTATCAACAGATTTAAAAGTCAAATTTTGTCCGGACTTATCAACTTCCAAATCGACATCTTTAGGAAGTGTAAAATCAATCTTATGACTATATCCCAATGCAAATGTAATCTTTTTACCGGAAAGCTGCGCCTTATACCCCAAGCCAACAATTTTCATTTTTTGTTCAAAGCCTGTTTCCACACCTTTTACTTTATTCGCTAATAACGCGCGATTCATTCCCCAATTGATTCTATTTATCCTAGTATCTTGTTTTAGCAATATACTCAAAATATTTCCATCAAGGACTACTTCTAATCCATCTGAAAGTTCATGCTCAAATTTCGCCTTAGGACCACTTATAATCACATGATTATCTTTAATTTCAACTTTTGCTGTTGAAAGAATAATCGATTTTTTTCCTATCTTTGACATATCTACACCTTTTTACCAAACGTGGCAAAGAACCTCACCCCCTACAGATAATTTCTTTGCTTCTTTATCAGTTATTATTCCAACATTAGTAGATAAAATGGAAACTCCGAGACCACCTATTACAGGTGTCATTTTTTTAAGCCCCTCATAAGATCTACGCCCAGGAGTACTTACTCGTTTAATTTCATGAATAACAGGCAACCCGTTAAAATATTTAAAATAAACCGTCAAATACGACTTACCACTATCATCTTCATGCTTTTTAAACTCTTTAATAAAACCTTCTTTTTCTAACACACTGGCTATTCCATCTCTCATTTTTGAATATGAAACAGTCGCTGAATTTTTAGAAACCATCATAGCGTTTCGCATAACAGTCAAAAAATTACCAATCGTATCTATCGACATCATTAACCCTTTAAGATGTTACCAACTTGCTTTTTTTACGCCAGGAAGAATACCTTCCAGCGCGCTTTTTCTAAAACAAATTCTACACAACATAAAATCACCCATATAACCACGAGGCCTTCCACATCTTTTACAACGATTTCGAGATCGCGTAGAAAACTTCGGTGATTTATTCGCCTTCTCAACAAGCGCCTTTCTTGCCATTTTATTCCCTTATCAACACTCAGTTTACACTAAAAGGCATACCGAATTTTTTTAATAATACATATGCCGCATCATCCTTACACGCAGTCGTATGAATTGAAACACTCAACCCACGAACACGATCAACTTTATCATAATCAACTTCAGGAAACGCCATCCAATCTTTTATTCCCAAAGTATAATTGCCGTGTCCATCAAAGCGTTGCGATACGCCACGAAAATCACGAACGCTCGGTAAAGCAAGATTTATAAGTTTGTCCAAAAACTCATACATCCTTTTACCTCTAAGCGTAACCATAACCCCAATAGGAACGCCTTTGCGCAACTTAAACCCTGCAATAGACTTTCTCGCGTAAGTTTTTACAGAATTTTGCCCTGCAATTTTATCTATTACATCTTTTACTGCAGTTAACACTTTACCATCAGCTACAGCCTCTTTTACTCCCGTGTTAATCACAATCTTCGAGATACTTGGAACTTGCATAACATTTTTAACTCCAAGTTCTTTTTGCAATTCGCTTTTCAGCTTAGTTTGATAAAGCTCACCTAACCTTGACTTCATAAAATCCCTCTAGCTGACTCTAAAACGCTTCTTTACATCTATGGCAAATTCTTGTTTTTTTACCACTATCTAAAAAGTTAACTTGTACCCGACATGCTTTCTTACAAGAAGGACAAAAAGGCATCACCTTGCACAAAGAAATTTGTGTTTCCTCTTTTACAATCCTACTTTGTTCCCCTTGTCTTTTCGCCTTCAAATGTTTTGTTGCTATTGCTATTCCCTTAACCATAACAACACCTTTTTTGTTATCTACGGAAATAACATGCCCCTGCTTTCCTTTGTCTTTCCCTGAGGTAACAAGTACCATATCGTTTTTCTTAACTCGACTTAACATAATGCAAACCTCATTCTATTACAAAACCTCGGGTGCTAAGGAAATAATTTTCGAATAACCCCTTGCCCTTAATTCCCTTGCGACTGGTCCAAAAATACGCGTTCCAACCGGTTGTTTATCTTTGTCAATAATAACGCCAGCATTATCATCAAAACGAATATAACTACCATCGGCCCTACGACACTCTTTTCGAGTTCTTACAATTACAACATCTAAAACGCTACTTTTCTTAACAGTTCCGCCAGGAATCGCTTTTTTCACAGTAACCTTAACTAAATCCCCTACTCGGGCAAATCGTTTTCTAGTACTACCAACAACATGGATAACCATTAACTTTTTAGCACCAGAATTATCCGCAACTTCTAATATTGTCTGTTTTTGAACCATAACAATCCACTCCTAACGCGCTACTCTTATAACTCGATTCAAAACCATATGTTTAGTTTTAGAAAGAGGCCGACATTCAGCGATTTCAACCCAATCACCACACTTTGAAGATTCACTTTCATCATGTGCCTTATACTTCTTAAACAACCTTACAGTTTTACCTAAAGTTGGATGTTTTAAAGTTCTAAATACCTTAACAACAACTGTCTTCTGCATCTTATCAGAGATAACTTCTCCTTCAAGTACAAGCGACCGTTCTGTATTAATTTCTTTACCGTTTACCATTATTTCCTCAATTTTCCTGTTGATTTAAATGCGTTAAAGCTTGCGCGATTTTTACCCGCAATTTTTTAAATTGAGAATTATCTTTCACATGGGTAGATGCGATACTTAAACGTAAATCAAACAACTCTTTTCTTAATAACTCTATTTCTTTTTTCAAAGCACCAATATCCATTTTCTTGAAGTCTACTTTTTCCATATCATATCCAACTAATCTCAATTAGCAACAACCATACTATCTTTATCAACAAACTTAGTTTTCATTGGCATCTTATAGGCAGCCAACCGTAAAATTTCCTTCGCGACTGTTTTTTCAACACCCTTTACCTCACAAACAACGCGACCTCTTTTTACAATAGCAACCCAATATTCTGGATTACCTTTACCTTTCCCCATTCGTACTTCTGCGGGTTTTTTAGTAATTGCCCTATCCGGAAATACCCTCAAAAAAAACTCCCCCACTTTTTTAAGTCTGCGACTTAAAGTCACTCGGACAGCTTCTATTTGGCGAGCCGTAAGTCTAACAGGTTCTACCGCAACTAGCCCGTAATCTCCAAATGCTAACGTGCGAGCACCCTTTGACATGCCTCTCATCCGTCCTTTTTGAATTTTCCTATATTTAGTTTTTTTCGGCATTAACATCGCAAATCCTTTTTACTAATTAGTACTCGCCCTTACAAATCCACACTTTAACACCAATCATTCCATATGTAGTCTTAGCTTCAGCTAAAGCATACTCAACATTTGATCGTAGTGTGTGCAAAGGAACTGAACCCAATCGCAACCATTCAGAACGAGCAATTTCTGCACCAGCTAAGCGTCCAGCGCAACAAATCTTAATGCCTTTTGCTCCGGATTTTAATGCTAAATAACCAACCTTTTTCATAACACGCTTAAAATTCGCTCTTCTTTCAAGCTGTTCCGCAATACTTTTGGCTACCAACTCTGCATCAACTTCCGCCATTTTCACTTCTTGAACAGAAATTTCTACATTCGTTTTAAACATTTCATACAAATCTCTCTTAAGCTCATCAATGCCTTGGCCTTTTTTGCCAATAACAACTCCAGGACGTGAAGAATATATAACAATCCGCATGTTCTCACCGGCTTTTTCTATAATAATTTTAGAAATATAAACCCGGTTGAGCTTTGCTGCTAAATAATCTCTTATTTTAAAATCTTCTAATAAAGATTGTCCGTAAGATTTTTTTGCAAACCAACGAGCTCGCCAATCTTCATAAATACCTAGTCTGAATCCTAGTGGATGTACCTTCTGTCCCACAAAACACCTCTTAAAATTATCTCAATATTACTTAACTTTTCCTAAAACCACTTCCATGTGACTTAAACGTTTTCTTTGAACCGCCGAACGTCCCATCGCTGCAGGCTTAAAATATTTTATGGTAGGACCCTGATCCACCTTGATTTCTTTAATAAACACATCCTTAGTTGTGGCAACGTTAGAATCCAAATTCTTTGCATTCGCATAAGCAGATTCAACCAATTTCAAAACAGGTCTAACTCGCTTAGTCGCATATGTTTTTAAAAAAGCAAGTGTTTCTTCAACAGTCTTTCCTCTTACAACATTAATCATAGGACGCAACTTGTACGGAGAAACTCTTATATATCTGCTTTTTGCCTTTATTTGCATATTTAAAACCTTCAAATCCATTTAAAATCTTATTTTACAACTCCAGCTTTTCGCTGTCCACTATGCAAACGGAATATTCTAGTAGGAGCAAATTCGCCTAAAGAATGCCCAACCATATTTTCCGATATAAATACCGAAACAAACTTTCTTCCATCATGTACCGCAAAAGTAAGTCCGACCATATCAGGAGTAACAATACTCCCCCTAGCCCAAGTCTTTATTGCTTCTCTTTTTCCTGACTCTTTTGCTTTTTCTATTTTCTTAACTAGCGACGGAGCAACATAAGGCCCCTTCTTTATAGATCTCGACATTCAAATAACCCTTTTCGTAAGCATCATAAAATTAAGGCTTTCTTCGCTTCAAAATTGCTGTACTCTTTCGCTTTCTTGTTCTAGCACCCTTACAACACTTACCCCACGGCGTAGTTGGATGTGCACCAGACTTAGAACGACCTTCACCTCCACCATGAGGGTGATCAATAGGATTCATAGCCATACCTCGAACAGATGGCCTGTGGCCTCTGTGTCTAGTTCTTCCAGCTTTGCCCAAACTTATATTATGAAAATCGGCATCCGCCAAAGTCCCAATAGTCGCCCAATTATCTAAATTAACGGTGCGAACTTCTCCTGAAGGCATCTTCAAAATAGCAAGACCACCTTCTTTTGCCATTAACTGAATAGAAGAACCAGCACTTCGAGCTAATTGACCGCCATTCCCAGATTTCAATTCTACATTATGGACAAAAAAACCAACTGGTACATCTTGAAGAGGCATACAGTTACCAATTCTTGCTTCTGCTTTTACGCCAGAAATAATTTCGCTTCCAATAGCCAAACCTTCTGGCCTAAGAATATACCCCTTAGCGCCATTTTTATAACTAATCAAAGCTATAGAAACATTACGATTAGGATCATATTCAAATGCTTTCACAACTCCTTCAACATCTCTTTGGCATCGTTTAAAATCAATCACCCTGTACTGTCTTTTTGCCCCACCGCCTCTATGGCGAACAGTAATGCGGCCATAGGCATTCCTACCACCTTTTTTATGCAAAGGTTCAAGTAATGCTTTTTCAGGCGATTTCTTAGTCAAATCCTTTGTTGATAAAAATTGCTGTTTACGCAACGACGAATTTCTAGGTTTTCTACTTATAATAGCCATTTAATTAACCCTTCGAGTCCTCACTCTTTACCTTTGATTCGGCAACACCCATAGTTTCAAACTGTCCGGGTAAATCAATTTTGTAACCTTTTTTTAATGTCACAATTGCCTTTTTCCCGCCTGATGTTTCAAAAACTTTGCGAGCAAAAACCTTTTTTTTCCCCGGGGTATTAATAATCCGAACATTATTAACTTTTACATCCCAAATCTTTTCAACTGCATCCTTAATAACCAATTTATTAGATGCCTTATTAACTTCAAAAGTAATCTTGCCATACTTGTGAAACAAGCTTTGGCTCTTCGTTGTCATATAAATTTTTTTTATGACGCTATATCCATTTATATCCATTTTAAAACCATATTTTTAAATAATTCTAAGTCCTTTTTAAAAAAGACCCAATGTTTACAATTGCTTAAATCAAATGCATTTGGCTGATCAAAACTCAAAGTTTGCACCTTAGGTAAATTTCTGAAAGATGCGTTATTAACTTCATCATCAAATGACAAAAACAATACTACATTTTTATCTTGAAGTTGCAAGCCTTTTAACATGTTAAAAGCCACTTTTGTATTTGGTTTCTCATCAACAAAATCCAAATCTAAGCAAGAAATAACATTGTCATTTAAATTAGAAAAGAAAATGTTATTTAACACCAACCGCTTATGCTTACGATTAACAGTCAACAATCTTGTTCTTGGTTGTGGACCAAATGTCACGCCACCCTTGCGCCATAACGGAGATCTCAGTGATCCTGCACGCGCTCTGCCAGTTCCTTTTTGTCGCCAAGGTTTTTTATTAGAAAAACTAACATCACCTCTTGCTTTACAACTAACAGTACCTTGCCGCCAATTTTGCAACAATGTCCTAATAGAACACGAATAAGCCTGTTGGCATAAATCTTTTTTCTTAAGATCTAAATCCAAATCAATAGATTCTTGTTTTTGACCATTTGCGTCATACACGCATATCTCTTTAATCACGTTTAACCCTGTTTCCTAATTAACAGCAGAGAATCTTTTTTCCCTGGAACTGAACCTTTTACAAAAATACAATTCTTTTCTTTATCTATCCCAACAACTGTCAATCCTTTGGTTGTAATCTGCTTATTCCCACACTGACCCGGCATTTTTTTGCCTTTAACAACATTTCCTTCTCGCGTCATGTTTCCGATAGCACCAGGTTTACGATGAAACGTAGAACCGTGAGAAGCAGGACCACCCTTAAAGTTCCAGCGTTTAACAACCCCTTGAAAACCCAAGCCTCGACTTTTCCCTGTGACAGAAACTAGATCTTTTTCTTTAATTCCAAAATCATCGAAAGAAATTTTTTGACCTTGCGAAAAATCTTTTTCGCAACCTTGTTCAATCAAAATTTCACGAACATAAGAAAAAATATTTTTTTTCTGTTTTAATAATTCGAGGGAAAAACCCGTTTCTTTATATTTATCTTTTATCAAACTTAATTGCAACGCAAAATAACCATCTTTTTCTTTGGTTTTAATTTGTGTTACATACCAGTCACCAATATTAATAACCGAAACGGGAACAACAACGCGATCGTCATTAAATAATTGCGTCATTCCAATTTTCTTACCCAGAAGCCTCGTTAGCATTTCATCCTCTTTTTAATTTTGTCATCGAATCTCAACATCAACTCCAGCCGAAATATTTAACTTCATTAAAGCATCCATCGTTTGCTCGGAAGGAGAAATTATATCAATAATACGTTTATGCGTAACGAGCTCAAATTGCTCACGCGACTTCTTGTCAACATGAGGTGATCTTAAAACAGTAAAAACCTTCCTTCGATTAGGCATAGGAACTGGTCCGAGCACTCTTGAACCAGTTCTTTTTACTGTTAAAACAATTTGCTTCACAGAATTATCAAGAAGCTGATGATCATAGGACTTTAAAGTTAATCGCATTTTTTGTTTTTTCATCAAATATAATCCTATAACAAAATTATTCGATAATCTCGGTCACGATACCTGCGCCAACAGTTCTTCCGCCTTCGCGAATAGCAAACTTCAGCTCTTTATCCATAGCAATGTCACCAACAAGCATAACTGTAACAGAAACGCTATCACCCGGCATCACCATTTCTCGACCTTCTGGCAATGTAATGGTACCTGTGACGTCAGTTGTTCTGAAATAAAATTGTGGACGATACCCACTAAAAAATGGACTGTGTCGACCACCTTCTTCTTTTTTCAATACAACCAATTCTGCCTTAAATTTTTTATGAGGCGTAATTGTTTTTGGTGTTGCAATAACTTGCCCACGCTCAACTTCTTCTTTTTTAATTCCGCGAAGTAATGCACCAAGATTATCCCCTGGCAATCCTTCTGTAAGTTGTTTATTGAACATTTCAATGCCAGTTACAGTTGTTTTCCTTGTTTCACCAAGTCCAACTATTTCAACTTCGTCACCAATTTTAACAACACCATGCTCAACCCGACCGGTAACAACAGTGCCACGACCCGCTATTGAGAAAACATCTTCAATCGGCATTAAAAACGATTTTTCTGTGTCACGTTCTGGTGTTGGAACATAAGAATCAACAGAATCCATTAATTTAATAACAGATTGAGCTCCAACTTCCCCTTGATCTCCTTCCAATGCCTTAAGAGCAGATCCTCTAACAATAGGAATCTTATCTCCTGGAAAACCATAGCTAGAAAGAAGATCTCTAATTTCTTCTTCGACCAAATCAATCATTTCTGGATCATCGACCATGTCGACCTTATTAAGGTAAACAACAATTGCAGGAACACCAACTTGACGTGCGAGAAGAATATGTTCTCTTGTTTGAGGCATTGGTCCATCTGCAGCAGAAACAACTAAAATGGCTCCATCCATTTGAGCAGCACCAGTTATCATATTTTTTACATAGTCAGCGTGGCCAGGACAGTCAACGTGCGCATAGTGCCGTTTATCTGTTTCGTATTCCACGTGAGATGCTGCAATAGTAATCCCCCTAGCCTTTTCTTCTGGAGCATTATCTATTTGATCAAATGCCTTAAATTCTGCGCCACCTTTTTCAGCCAACACTTTTGTAATAGCAGCTGTTAAGGTTGTTTTACCATGATCAACGTGTCCAATCGTACCAACGTTAATATGTGGCTTTGTTCTTTCGAACACACCTTTTGCCATTTTCTTACCTTTCTTCGAATAATAAATCCGATAAACTACTTCTTATCTACAATTTCATCTTGAACGCTGCCAGGAACTTCTCTATGCATTTTAAACTGCATAGAAAAACTTGCTCTTCCCTTAGAAAGAGAACGCAGCGTTGTCGCATAACCAAACATTTCACCAAGAGGAACTTCGGAATTAATAACCTGTACACCTTTACGATCGCTCATTCCCAAAATTCTTCCTCGTCGAGAGCTCAAGTCTCCCATGACATCACCCATACTTTCCTCTGGCGATACAACTTCAACATCCATAATTGGCTCCAAAAGAACAGGAGTTGCTTTTCTCATCCCATCCCTAAAAGCCATAGATGATGCTATTTTAAACGCTAACTCAGAAGAATCAACATCATGGTAAGAACCATCATAAATTGTTGTTTTTACATCAACAACTTCATAACCAGCAATAACTCCTGCAACCATGGCCTCTTTTACGCCCTTTTCAATGCCAGGAATAAACTCTCTAGGAATAACTCCACCTTTAATTTTATTTTCAAACTCAAAACCCGCACCTCTTTCTAAAGGCTCAAGCTTTAACCAGACATGTCCGTATTGCCCATGGCCACCAGACTGCCTGACAAATTTACCTTCAATCTCAATTAGTTTTCGAATTGTTTCTTTATATGCTACTTGAGGTTTACCAACATCTGCTCCGACTTTGTACTCACGAAGTAACCGATCAACAATTATTTCAAGATGTAATTCTCCCATTCCAGCAATAATTGTTTGTCCTGTTTCATCATCATACGTAAACCTAAAAGACGGATCTTCTTGCATCAACTTCCTCAAAGCAGCCGTCATTTTTTCGTACTCACCCTTTCCTTTTGGTTCAATAGCAACCTTAATAACTGGTTCTGGGCAATCTATCGACTCCAAAAGAATTGGCATATCTTCAGCGCATAAAGAATCGCCAGTCGAAACATCTTTTACTCCAACGATACCAATAATATCACCAGCGCTTACTTTTTTTAGTTCTTCGCGTTTATTTGCATGTATTTTTAACAAACGACTAACTCGTTCTTTTTTACCTTTAACTACATTATATATATAAGACCCAGCATCGAGTGTGCCCGAATATACACGCGCAAATGTAAGAGACCCAACGAATGGATCCACCATAATTTTAAACGCAAGAGCACAAAAAGGAGCGTCTGCTTTTGCTTCTCTTTTCTCAACTTGATTATTGTCTGGATTTATACCTTCGATAGCAGGCACATCAAGCGGGGAAGGAAGATATTCAACAATTGCATCAAGAAGCAACTGAACACCTTTGTTTTTAAATGCCGAACCACAAAAAACAGGTGTGACTGATTGCGCCAAAACACCCTTGCGCAAAGCCGTTTTAATTTCCTCGACAGAAATACTTTTTCCCTCCAAATACTTCTCGGCAATATCATCATCAAAATCGCAAGCTTTCTCAACAATAACTTCATACATTTTTTCAACTTGACTATTGAGTTCGTTAGGCACCTCTTTCCATTCAAATGTAGCACCGCTAGAATCTTCGTCAAAAACTGCCAATTTCTTTGTCAGTACATCTACTATACCTTTGAAATTTTCACCCTCTCCAACAGGTATCTGCATCGCAAGAGCATTCCCATTAAGTTTTTCCTCTATCTCTTTCGCTACAGCAAAATAATCCCCACCTGTACGATCAAGTTTGTTAACAAAAGCAATGCGAGGAACTTTGTAACGATCTGCTTGTCGCCAAACTGTTTCAGACTGTGGCTGAACCCCTCCAACGCCACAAAAAACTGCTACCGTTCCATCAAGAACTCTCAGCGAACGTTCAACTTCGATCGTAAAATCAACATGGCCAGGAGTATCAATAATATTTATCTGACAATCTTTCCACGAACAAGTAGTTGCTGCGGAAGTAATTGTTATCCCTCTTTCTTGCTCTTGCTCCATCCAGTCCATAACAGCTTCACCTTCATGGACTTCGCCAATTTTATAAGAAATTCCTGTATAGAACAAAATACGCTCAGTAACGGTTGTTTTACCGGCATCAATATGCGCCATAATTCCAATATTTCTGTACCGACTTAAGTCATTCTTACTCATTTTTTCATACTCACACTAAACTACCATGCATAATGGGAAAAAGCTCTGTTTGCTTCCGCCATTCTATGCACATCTTGTTTTTTCTTTACCGCTCCACCATTTCCATCAACAGCATCCAACAATTCTTTAGCAAGACGCTTCCCCATTGTTCTATCAGATCGCGTCGCTGCAGACTTCAGAAGCCATCTAAACGCAAGAGCTTGTGATCTTTTCGAACGAACTTCTATTGGAATTTGGTAAACGCCACCGCCAACCCTTCTTGAACGTACTTCAACAGCTGGTTTAATTTGGTAAATAGCTTTTTCAAAAAGCTCATACCCTTTTTTATTGTCACCACCTGCTTTTTCAGTCAAAAAATCTAATGCTTCATAAACAATAGTGCGAGCAATATTTTTTTTGCCTCGCTCCATAACAACATTTATCAATTTTTGAACTAATAGAGACTTAAAACGAACATCTACGCCTATGTCTCGTTTAAGATTAACCGATTTGCGTCTAGGCATTAGTTAGCTCCCTTTTTTTTCTTTGCCCCATATAGTGAACGAGATTGTAAGCGACCTTCAACGCCAGCAGCATCCAAAGTCCCACGAACAATATGATACTTTACGCCAGGTAAATCCTTAACTTTTCCACCACGAACAAGAACAACAGAGTGCTCCTGAAGATTATGCCCCTCTCCAGGAATATAAGCGTTAACTTCTCTTCCGGTAGTCAATTTTACACGAGCAACTTTTCTTAACGCCGAATTTGGTTTTCTTGGTGTAACTGTATAAACACGCACACATACTCCACGACGCTGTGGACATGAATTCAAAGCAGGAGATTTGGATTTCTTTTCAACTGACTTTCGTCCTGAACGAACAAGTTGACTAATCGTTGGCATATCTTCAGTCCTAACTTAACAATAAATTAATCCTGGCCTAAGACCCGGATCATACAATACAACTCAAACAGCACCCTCTCTCCCATACAAATAATTTGTACAAAAAAAGCAAGGAAATCTTTAGCAAGCTTAATATACTTTCAAACACAACCCGCTCAAAGACGTGTTTAATTTTACCTTTTTCCTCGATTTTTTCAAGTAAAAATTTATGATTCATTCCAATTATTCATATTTATTTAACTTTTAATAGGATTCACATAATAACTATTCATTACAAAAATGGACAACTACGCCAAAAAAAGCTTTGTAATACTTCAAACTTCTTCTATACTATAACCCTTTCCTGATAACATAATTCTGCAACATATATGATTTGATAATTACAAATTATTACATAGGGAATAATTATGAATTTATTTGCCTGCGCTTTGTTTTTTACAACAAAAATCGTTTCTTTTATATATGCACTTATTGGTTTTGGCATACTTATTGCTGTTCACGAATTAGGTCATTTCGTATTTTGTAAAATTTTCCATATTCACACACCAACTTTTTCAATTGGTATGGGCCCAACTATTTTTCAAAAAAAAATAGGTCAAACCAATTTTAGAATTGCAGCAATACCCTTAGGCGGATATGTAGAAATTGCTGGATTAGCCGAAGAAGGACAAGGAAAACAAGAATTTGCCAAAGATTCTGGACAAAGTTCTTTTCAAGAAAAAGCATATTGGAAAAAACTTCTTGTGCTAATGGGTGGAATAATTTTCAACCTCATATTAGCATATTCCGCTTATGTTGTGCTTTTTGTTGTTGGAATGCCTCATGCAAAAGAATTACACATAACAATAGAATCTATTACTAAAGACTCTCCTGCGGAAAAATGCGGACTTCAACCCAAAGACATAATATTAAGTTTCAATAAAAAAACTTTAAGCGCAAAGCCTAAAACATTAGCCGGCGAAATTAAAAGCAAATATCTTGACGAAATCAAAGGCAATCCCGGGGGAAAAGTTAAAGTTTCACTTTTAAGAAATAACAACATCATAGAAAAAGAAATAACCCTCGGATCAAAAAAAGAAGGAATTAAAACAATCGGATGGCTTGGCGTATCAACTCATTTAAAACCAGGAAAAATATCCTACAAAAAATATTCCCTACTTAAGTCATTTAAAAAAGGAGCTTTACAGGTTAAAAATGATCTTGTTCTTTGGGCATACAGCATAAAAATTTTTATAGCACAAAAAAGTCTAAAGGGCGCTGGCGGTCCAATAATGATACTATCCCAAAGCAGCAAAATGGCTCAAAAAGGATTTAGAATGCTGCTGCGTTTTCTCGCGTTTCTTAGCATTAACTTAGCTGTAATCAATATTTTACCAATTGGGGCATTAGATGGTGGTCAAGTTGTTTTTGAAACAATAGAGGCAATTTTACGAAGAAAAATTCCATCGGTAATACGAAATACCATTAATCTTGCATCATGGGTATTTCTTCTAGGTCTTATTGCGCTACTTTCGTACAACGATATTATTTCTCTATTTAAACGATAGATCACAACCATTTAATCAAAGAGACTTCCAGGAATCTGGATTTTTGATAAAATGCTCCACAACAAGGCGATTAAATCTGTGCCCAGTTTTTCTTGCATTAATAGTTCCAACAAGATTTTTACCCAAGCAAGCAAGATCACCTATCAGATCTAAAAATTTGTGTCTAACAAACTCATCTTCAAATCTTTTTTCATTAATAAAATCATCTTCTCCTATAACAACAGTATTTCCAAGAGAGGATCCTTGAGCCAATTTGTACTGGCGCAATTTTGACAACTGGCTCAAAAAACCAAATGTTCTGGCGGGAGCAATTTCATTAATAAAAAAATCTTTTTTTAATTCTCCTTTTAAGATTCCCTTCCCCGCAAGTGGATGATCAAAATCAACGCCATAATTAAATAACAATTTAATGGGATCACCTTCAATATGCGGCAAAATTTCAATCGAACGCCCTTCTTTATCTTCAAACTTAAGAATCTTTTTGGGGGTAATAAAAAATTTTTTTGAACTTTGTTCTTTGATGCCAACATTCAAAATTGCTTGCACAAACGGCAACGCACTCCCATCAAAAATTGGTATTTCAGGCCCATCAACTTCTACAATCAAATTATCAATTCCCAAAGAACTGACGGTCGCCATCAAATGTTCTATTGTACTAATACAAAATTTCCCATTTTTTACAACCGTCGCATGCATAGTTTCTTCGGGAACAATTGAACCAATTATCAGCTTGTCTTTAGGAAAATTAGAAGATGTAAAGATTATCCCCGCATTCTCTTCCGCAGGTTTTAGTAAGATTTCTGTTAAACTTCCGGAATGAACCCCTATCCCACATAAACAAACATCTTTTTGAATTGTTTTTTGTTTTAATATCATTTATCTCATAAAAAAAAGCAGGATATTTAACCCTGCTTTTTAAAAATTAATTCAAATTAAACTTGTGCGGTATGAGGATGCTCATTACCAGGATACATCTTTAAATGGTTAAGAATACTTCTATTTAATCTATTCTTAGGCAACATTCCCTTAACAGCAAAACGCACCAAAGCTGTAGGGTCTTTTTGAAAAACTTCTTTTGCAGTAAGCTCTTTGAGTCCACTTCTCCAACCAGAATAACTTCTATATATTTTATCTTCCCACTTATTTCCAGTCAAAATAATCTTCTTGCAATTAGTAACAATAACATAATCACCAGAATCGGTATGAGGGGTATATTCTGCTTTTCCTTTGCCTCTTAATAAATCAGCAATTTCTGTAGCCATCCTACCTAGTGGTTTTTTGCTTGCATCAACAACATGCCATTTGGGCTCACGATCTTCTTTGCGAAGAAAAAAAGTCTTATTCATGTCCATAATACTTGATCCTAATTTTTTTTATTAAAAAACATCCATATTAATTCTGATTATAAAATAGAAACTTTGTTTATTCTAAAGCAAAAACTAAATACGGTCAATCCTGTAAATTCAAGACCGCCTCCATAAACGCTTTGAATAATGGATGCGGTCTTAATGGTGTCGATAAAAATTCTGGATGAAATTGACACCCAAGCATAAATGGATGATCTTTTAATTCAGAAATTTCCACCAAATTTTCTTTTTTGTAAACACCTGAAAACACAACTCCTACTTCTTCAAATTGTTTTTTATACTCACTATTAAATTCATATCTATGGCGATGGCGTTCCATAACTTCATTTTTATTATAAGCCTTACGTGCAATAGTAGCTGGCAAAATGGAACAAGGATAAGCCCCAAGTCTCATCGTTCCTCCCTTGGTCGTAATACCTTTTTGCTCATCTACCAAACAAACAACCGGATTTTTAACATCCTTATCAAACTCTGTACTTGAAGCATCTTTTAAATTAAGCAAAGAACGTGCTACTTCTATAAGCAGAACATGCATACCGAGACACAATCCCAAATATGGTATTTTGTTTTCACGCGCCCATGTTGTTGCCAAAATTTTGCCCTCAACGCCTCGTTTACCGAAACCTCCTGGCATTACAATACCATCAACCGATTTAAGCAAATCCCACACATGAGAATCATTTTCCTCAAGTTTCTCTGCCTCTATAGTAATAATTTCCACATCTCTATCATTATGATAAGCCGATGCTTTTATTGCTTCAAAAACACTAATATACGGTTCACTCGTACCAACATATTTTTCAATAATGCCTATGCGTACCGTTTCTTTTTCTTTTTCTATTTTCTTAATAAAGTCTTCCCATTCAGAAAGATCTGATTCTTTTATTTTTTTCGAATGAAACCATTCTTGAAGATTTCTATGTAGCCCCTGCTCTTTTAATGCGATAAACAATTTGTACAATGGTTTATGCGTAAGCACTTGAAAAACAAGACTCTTATCTACACCACACATAGTAGAAACTTTTTCTAATGCTCTTTGAGAAATCTTTTTATCAGACCGCAAAAACAACCCATCTGGTGTTAATCCCGCTTTTTTAAGTAGCATAACACTATGCTGTGTTGGTTTTGTTTTTAATTCATTCGCCCATTCTAAAAAAGGAACAAAACTCAAATGAGCATGAAATAATTGATTTTGATTTAATTCCATACGAAGTTGCTTTATAGCTTCTAGAAAGATTTCCCCTTCAATGTCACCTGCCGTCCCACCAATTTCCATCAAAATAAATTCCGCATCAGAAGAAAGTGCAAATTCTAAAATTCTGCCTTTAATTGCATCTACGACATGCGGTACCAACTGAATGCATCGGCCTAAAAACTTACCCTCTCGTTCTCCATCTAAAATTTCTTTGAATATTTGCCCAGCTGAAACCGATGATTTTTTGCTAAGATGAATTCCAAGCGCACGCTCATAGTGTCCCAAATCAAGATCTGTTTCTGCTCCATCATCAGTAACAAACACTTCGCCATGCACCAACGGAGACATCGTTCCAGGATCAACATTAAGATAAGGGTCACACTTCATAACGGTAACCTTATATCCAGCATTTTTTAGTAACACACCAATAGAAGAAGTCAAAACCCCTTTCCCTATGGAAGAACATACACCCCCAGTCACCACTACAAACTTTTTACATTTTTTTTTTACATCTTTTAATAAACTTGAAATATCATTCATAAATAAACTCTCTTAAATTAAAAACCGGCTAAATAACGCAACTTTTTACTAGTTTATACTTCGCATACTAAAAAACAAGCGTACTAAGCTGAGTGCTTAGCTTCTTTTTATCAGAGTTTCAATATCTGGTATATGTTTGCACAGAGCCTTACTCAAACATTCGCAACCATCCGATGTTATCAGATAATCGTCTTCTATTCTTATCCCCAATCCTTCTTGAGAAATATAAACTCCAGGCTCAATTGTAATAACATCGCCCACCTTTAGGATATCTTCATGATTTCCCACATCATGAACATCAAGTCCTAAAAAATGCCCTATCCCATGAATAAAATATTTATCCAACCCGGTTTTGGACAATTGCTTAGTCGCAAGATGGTGCAAAGAAGAATTTTGTTCTTTGAGATTATTTAAAAACATTCCAGGCTTGACCAAATTTTCAACATAGAGCTGCGTTTCTAACACCGCCATGTAAAGTTCTTGTTGCCTGGCAGAAAATTCACCTGACACAGGATATGTCCTTGTTACATCCGCACAATAATTTTTATATTCTGCACCAATATCAATAACAACCAAATCGCCATTTTCAAGTTTCCTGCTTCTTCCTGTGTAATGCAAAGTTGCAGCATTTGGACCAGATGCAATTATAGATGGAAACGCTGTGCCAGTAGCTCCATTTTGTATAAAAGCATATTCAATCATTGCTTCTAGTTCATATTCATGAAAACCTGGTCTAACAAATCTAGATACATACTTATGCGTAAGCACGGTTATATCCGCCGCACGTTTTATAAAATCAATTTCTTCTTGTGTTTTCGTTCTTCTCATTTGATGAACAATAGAAGAAATATCACTTAATTCATAATCTGAAACAGAAATTTTTGATAAAACTTTTTGCAATCTATACACTTGCATAAAATATTCAGATTTATTTTCATTCTTAAATCCACATACCAATGCTGATTTCCCCAAATATTCATCGAGGTCTTTAATTAATGTTTTGTGTTCATCAGCAACAAAAAATTTTCCCAAACTATATCCCGCACATTCGTTGCCCAACGGTTTTACTTCATCCACCTGAAAACGTCTTATTGCCTCACGCTGAACTTCGCTGCCGTCCTCAATCAAAACAATATCATTTTTTCCAACCCATTGGCCCCTATCTTTAGCATAATTAGGAATATATAAAACTTCTCTACCATCGAAATATGAACACAAAACTATTCCGGGTTCTTCAAGCCCTGTTAAATAATTAAAAGAGCTGTCTTGTTTGAAGTGATACTTTAAGTTCTCGGGGTCCGCAAAAAGAATTAATACACCATTAAGAAAGCTTGGATTTTGTTCCTTTAATTTATTGATAATATTTTTTCTTCGTTCTTTGAAAATCGAATAATCAACTATTTTCATAGCACACCTTTTTTTAATCGGTTGGATCATAATACAATGGTGCTTTATACATAACCGGTCGTTTAAACCTTTTTCTAAACGAACCTAGCGAGTCTAACTTAACAGAAACTGTAATAGAATGCTCACTTTTCCAATTACCATACTCGCGATACCGCTTTTCTTCAAACCCTAACGACATTCCCCAACAATGACCATGGTAATCAAGACTAAGGCGATGTAATAGTGGTCTCATTTCATTCCATAAAGGAAAAACACATTTGTCCCAAATATAAAAATGCCCGGCATAATGCAAAAATGCCTTTTTTCCTATAGGCATAGAAAATCCAATAAGCGTAAAAAAGGGGATATCAGAAAGCATTTCTCGTTCAATTTGAAGAGATTCCTTTTGGTACAACGCACCAATAAAAAAGTTTGTTTTTTTCAAATTTAAAGAAACATCAAATGTAGCTTGCATTAAATCAAAAGTTTTTACATCGTACTCCTGACTTATCCCAAAAGATAACTTTGAAATTCCACAGTCAAAATTCAAAGACAGGGGTAAAAGATGCTCATTATCGGGAACCCGAGTTAACTGAAAACGATCTGATTTATTTTTAAAATCATAACCTTGTGAAATATATAATTCACAAAAAAAATCTCTTTTTTGCCAACGACTTTCCAATGCCAATTCAATTTTATTTTTAGAATGTAAATGATCCCAATGATCCATATAATACCATTGATCCCAATTAATCTTCGGAAGAAATTCCCATCTAACTAATGGCTGAAAAGCAAACATACTTGAATCTTTTTTAGAATACCAATAATGTTCAGGCATTACCCATTCTGCGCCACATGAAACAAAAAAGCGAACCCCCTTTCTTTGTGCTATTGATCCTTCAAGTACAGATCCCCTTGCTTGCAAACAAGGCAAACAATGCAATCGAAATAACTGCTTACCAAAGTTATATGTTTTTTGCAACTCTCCTTCATAAAAAATACGAGCTGTTCCAGCATTAATCCCCTGTTCAATTGGAGTAATATCATTAATAACAGAATTAATATATGCCTTCTCAGCATAGCGCGAAAAAAGAGTCGCATAATCAATAAAAAAATGTTGTTTGTAGTTAAAATAATCTAAAAATTTTCGGTAAACCCCATTCCATTCAAAATGAGGAAGATAACAAACATCAACTTTGTATTCCTGTTCATTTTTTTGAAACAAACCATCTTGCAAATTATCTTCTAAACACCTCCTCCATCTATGACGCTCATTGCTTATTAAAAAATTAGCTACACCCTTTTCTCTTGTATGTCTCAATATTAATGAATTGTAAAAAGAATTTTCTGGCGATTCCGCCGCATCAAAAAAATGATATCCTATCCTTTTATCAGAACCAAAATCTACCCTAGTTAACAAGCTAAAAGGAATTGTACTTATAGATAACGGCTGGAAATATTTTCCTTGAATCCAATAATGCTTATCTGTTCCAGTAACAATTTTCCCCCCTTTTTCCACGAACGCATTTTTTTCTTCTGCATACTGTGTTTTCAAAGTACATCGAGTTTCAGCATCTCGCGCCCAACGAAATTCATCCGAAACAGCAAAGCCTTTTTTTTCTACCCAATTCACACCAACTGTCATATCACATCGAGGTGCAATCAACCAATAATAATCTTGGCGGATACCAAGCCCATATTCTTTATCAATGGAAAATCTGGGAATTAAAAATCCAGAGCCAGCTTGTCTTTGAATCGGGATAAAAATCCCGGGCCATACAAAAACTGGTGTATCGGCAACTCTAAAAACTAATCCCGAAGCTTTTAAAAGATAATTTTTATAAAATGTTGCTCGCTTTGAAATAAACGACCAATGAGGAACATCACTATCACATGGTGTATAAACCATATTATCCATATGCCACACTTGGTCATCAACTTTTTCAGCGTAAGCAGAAGAAATAAACCCTTCATGCAAATGAATTCGCACTTCTTTGGCATAACCTGTTTTATCATTTAAATTTAAAAATAATTCTTCCGCAAGCATAACCGCATCAGAAAATTCGAGTTTTACAAAACTATTATCATGCGAATTTGCTTTCACAGTTTTTTCTTCTCGATTTATTTCAACGAAATCGGCCCAAACATGCATTTTATGATTTACCAAAACCTCGACATTCCCATGCAATATACAAATATTTTTATTTACAATGCGTTGTGTAATGCTATTTGCGCGAATAACATCAACATTTTTCACAACATTATGCACGACAGATGAATAAACATGCAAAAAAGAAAAGCTAAACAAAAACATACATACAAAACGAATTGTATACTTCAAGGGAAACCCCATATGCATGCACAAGAAAAAGGAAGAAATCTTAAAACGGTCGTCTTCCTGATAATGCTTTATGAATTGTTACTCTATCCATAAACTCTAAACTCGAACCAATCGGCACACCGCTTGCAAGTCGCGAAATAAGAATAGATTTTCCTTCTAATTTTGACGCAATAAAACACGCGGTTGCTTCTCCTTCAGGAGTAGGATTCATTGCAAAAATCAGTTCTTCTACAGAATCATCAATTCTTTTTAATAATTCATTTATATGCAAACACTCTGGCCCAACACCTTCTAATGGACATAAAACACCACCTAAAACATGATAAACGCCATCGAAATCGCCGACTCTTTCAATGGCCGACAAATCGTGCCACGTTTCAACAACACATATTACACTTTTATTCCGTTTATTAGATTCGCAAAAAGAACATAATTCTCCAGATTCAGTCCAGTTAAAACAAATTGAACAATTTTTAATTTTATTTTTAGCTTCGATTATAGAACTACATAATTGCTCAATCTGTTTCATATCAGAATCAATGAAATGCATTGCAATACGATAAATGTTTCTGGATGCCAAATAAGGCACATGCTGTAGTTGACGAATTAAATGTTTTAATGAGGGCAATTTGTTCAACATACAAAAACTTTATTTAAAGATTTTTTTCCTCAAAAGATCTTCACCAACTGTTAAAATATTATTCACACACCAATAAAGAGCTAATCCTGCAGGGAAATTTATAAATACAGCAGTTACAACAATCGGCATAAACATACCAACAACTTTCATTTTAGGATCACCTGCCGGCGGTTTTAATTTTTGTCCCCACAACATTGCCACCCCCATTAATATTGGTAATACATAATAAGGATCCTTTACTGAAAGATCCGTAATCCAACCAAAAAATGGTGCTTGATATAAATCTAAATAATTTCCCAAACCTCTATACAATGAAATCAAAATTGGTATCTGAATCAATACAGGCAAACAGCCAATCATTGATGTTGCGGGAGATATATTATGATCTTTATGAAATTTTACAATCTCTGCCTGCTGACGAGCTGGATCCTGCCGAAATTTTTGCCTAATTCTTCCAAGCGTTGGTTGATACTTTTGATATTCTTCCATTTTACGACCAGCAATAATTGTAAGAGGCATAAATGGAATCTTCAAAAGAATGGTTAACACAATAATCGCAATCCCGTAGTTTCCAAAATATTTATACATTGAAGCAAGCCACTTTAAAAACAACCTGCTTAGCCAAGAAAACCATCCGAATGATAAAAGCCCTTCCAACCGTTCATCAACTTTTTCCAAAGAATCGATTTGTTTCGGCCCCATGTAAAAAGACAACTTATATGAATCTTTTTTCTTTATGGAATTTCCAAGCAAAATAGAAAACAATTTATTGTTAACCTTTTTTAAATATCCACCACAAACAAAATGTTCATTATCTTTTACCAATGAATGTGCAAAATACTTACTTTGAATGCCAAAGATTTCCGGCATTCCCCAAACCCCACTTAATTCCTTATTCGCAGAAATTTTTTCAATCGATTTAATTCCCTTATTTACAAAACAACTTACATCATCAGATTTAAATTCTTCCAGCTCAGGCGAAGGAAAAAATATTCTAGGAATCAATTCTGTAACGTCTTTAGCTTTGGGTTCAAAATCTAAAACAAGATCCATCTGATGCGATGCTTTATTTAATAAATAGGTCTTTTTTACCACCCACTGATTATATTCTGTTTGATAGCCAATTGTTATAAAATTATCATCTTCTTTATGTTCTACTAATTTATATTCCAATGGAGATTCGCCCTCAAAAGCTAGTAAGAAACATCCATTTTCAAGCGTTTTAGCCCCCTGTTTATAAATAGTTTGTAAAAATTGTCCATCTCTATCTTTGTATTTCTTAAAAGATAAGGATTCCAATAATCCACCAACGTTTGAAAATGTTGCTTTATATAAATCCGTTTCCACCGATAATACATCAGTTTTAAAATCTTTTACTTTTACAAAATCAACTTCTCTGTTTAATTCATCCGGCCAATACTGTTGGGCTTGTGCTGCATAAAACTGACCTGCTTTTACTTCTTGAGCAACACCTCCAGCTCCCGGTGCCGGCTTATTTTTACCCATAAAAAATTGCATGGCCCCAACTGCCACGAACGAAAGCAGTGCTGCGATCAAAAGTCTTTTATTCATAAAACATATTCCTTTCCAAGAATTTTCTAAAAATGCATTATTTAAAAACTTAATAATAGAAGTTGGAGTCTAACAAAGAATGCGGTTTTCGGCTAGATAAAATGATCAAGATCTAAACGAGATTATGTAATTACTCTTTTTTTATTCTGCGACAGCTTGCCGACTAGCAAATTCAACGGCAATCCCCTGCGCCAACATTACCTCTGCCAATGCCTCTCGATTTCCTTCCAACGTTTTTCTAGAAAGAAAAAATAAGATTTGAAATTTTTCTCCTGGTTCTATTTTAATTTTTTTTAATAACTTTCCTGAGAATATTAAGGATTCTGATGAATCAACTACAGGCACCTTGATTTCTGACTTATCTATAAACACTGGTGCAAAACAAGAATCGGGACGCAAATGTGGTTTTGTTTTAAAAATTTTAATAGAAAATGGTATTCCGAGACAAACATCGATACTTGGAATAGCAATATCCAAGGAACAACACATTATTATAGTAAAACCAAGAGTCGAATAAATAAGAGAAGATAAATGGTCTTCATAAGACAATTTCCTTAATGCATTAATTCCACGCGACAACTTATTCATATTTACTTCTTCAACCACACTCCCAGAATTTTCTAAAACTAATCGGCAAGGAACTAATTGTTCAAAAAAATAGCATGCCTCAGACATTGCAAAAATATCTCCTTCTTCACCAGACACAGGATCAAACATAAGAAGAAACTCTTTAAAAACAGCCCTATCCAGATGAAAACTATCGAAAACTTTTAATGTTCCATACACACTACGTTTTTTTGGCATCAAACGATCTTTATAAACAAGTGCGCGAGGAGAACCTTTGGTCTCTTCAGCTTCATCCCCTAGTTCCTCCAAAATTTCAACCCCTATTTCTTCTAAGTTAACTTCCCCAACCTCTCCTAGTCCCTCCAAGAGCTCATAATCATAGAGGCCAGCCGCGAGCGACAAATTTAAACACAGAAATAATAAGAATGATAAAAACTTTTTCATAAAAAGGTCCTTTGATAGAAAATAAAAGCAAACATTTTTCCCCAAGAAACGAGTATCAGTATATCTCAATTTTTTTTAAAAATTAATCTTTTCTTCCTGCAAGATATCTTTGACAATCCAACGCAGCCTTTGCGCCGTCTCCCGCGGCAACAAATTCACTCGGCGCTTTTCGGCTAGATAAATTGATCAAGATTTAAACAAGATTATGTAATTACTCTTTTTTTATTCATCATCAGGTTCTGGATCAGATTCTGGAGCAACAGGTTCTGCACCAGCAAAGACAAGAATAGGATCTGCATAAGATTGTTCAAAAACAAATTCAACGTCAAACCCAAAACGAACTGATTCTAATGCAAGTTTTTCAAGTTTTGTCTGTTTAACTAAAAACATAACTGCTAATTTTTCATTTGGGTTAACTATAATTTTGTAGCAGTCCCCTTTTAATATTTTAACGCAAGGATAAAGCAGACCAAACTTAGATCCACTAATTTCTTTTTCTAATTTTCTTCCTAACTTCTCAAAGAATAGTTCGCCTAAGTTATACAATCCAATTACAGAAATATCTTTGAAAGGAAAATCTAACAATACTGAATAAATTCTACGGATTCCAAGCATCTTTACCGTTTTTTCTGCCTCGGATTTATTTTCCAATAAGAATATAACAGGTCTAAAATTTTTTATTACTTCTAACACCTTGTTGTTGGCATATTCAAAATTTCTTGCATCCCTAAAAAAACTTTCATCAGAATGCAAACAATATTGGCGAGCAATATCATTAATGTCTTCTTGACTAAACAAACCAAAGTATCTGTAAATCAACACTTTCTTTTCAACTTTTTCATACCTCCCTCTCACCCGTATCCCCCCCGGTGCCGCGTGCACAGAAAGAAAAGATAAATTTAAAGATAAAAATAATAAGAATGATAAAATTTTTTTCACAAAAGATTCCTTTGCTAGAAAATAAAACACATATTTTAATAAATACTTTTTCCATGAATATAGGAACAAAGTATCACAGATTATTTTTTTGTAAAAAAAGTTACTCTTTTCTTCCTGCAAGATATCTTTGACAATCCAACGCAGCCTTTGCGCCGTCTCCCGCTGCGATAATTGCTTGTTTATACAAACCATTCGTTACATCGCCCGCAGCGAAAACACCTTCCCTACTTGATTGCATTCCTTTTTTAAGAATAATGTATCCGTTTGAATCAAGATCTATTTGATTGTTAAATATATCTGTATTCGGATCAAATCCTATCGCAATAAATACACCATCCGTCGCTACATTTGATATTGTATGACTATCTTTATCCTCAATAACAACATGCGTAACTTTTATACCATCGCCTTGTATTTCTTTTATAATGCTACTGTGAATAGCATGCACAACGGGGTTACTTAAAACTCGCTGCTTCAATTGTTCTTCAACAGAAAACTTTGGCGAAGTATGAATTATAGTTACTTTTTTTGCGACTTGAGCCAAATGCTCTGCCTCGACCAGTGCACTATTTCCTCCACCAATAACAACAACGTTTTTATCTTTAAAAAAAGGTGCGTCACATGTGGCGCAATATGAAACCCCACTTCCAATATATTCTTCCTCTCTTGGGACGCTTAATTTTTTATGAGATGCACCCGTTGTAATAATTACAGACCTTGTTTTTAGCTCCTCTCTGCCTTCTGTAAAAATACTTTTCACACCTTTAGAAAAATCAACTTTTACAACAGTATCCGATAAAAATCTACACCCCAATTTTTTTGCATGTTCTACTATTTTGCCTATTAAATCAATCCCACTAATAGTTTTTTCACCCGGCCAATTTTCAACACAAGAAGCAAGTGGCAACAAACCTCCAGGCCTATTTCCTTCGACAATAATTGGATTAAGTCCTGCTCGCGCAGCATAAATACCTGCCGTCAAACCAGCAGGGCCAGAACCAAGAATTACTACATCATGTTGTTCACTAAAATTGATTTCCTTCGATTCTGCATCCAGTCCTTCTTCACACCTATTATTATCAAAACGACAAGAACTAATAAAACTTAACAAAAATAATAATCCAACCAACTTTTTCATATTCCACCTTTTTAGATATACATTACACAACTCTATTTTTCTATCTAGAAATAAGACATTTTTTAGTATACCTTTATACTTTATAAATATAAGAACTAATATCCGCAACAAAATTATTATGAACAAAACAAAATTAAAAATTAAACGAGTCCTAATTGCCAATCGTTCTGAAATTGCCAAACGCATTCAAAATACATGTCATGCACATGGAATAGAAACGGTTGCTATTTATACGCAAGAAGATCAAAAATCTCCATATGTATATTCCGCAACAAAAAGTTATCTGCTTTCGCAAAATGGTTGCGCTGGCTATCTGCAGTCAGATGAAATCATAAACATTGCTCTTCGTTCAAATTCTGATGCGATTCACCCAGGTTACGGATTCCTTTCGGAAGATTCTACGTTTGCACAAAAAGTAATTGATGCTGGACTTATATGGGTCGGACCAAATCCACAATGTATTGAGCAAATGGGAAATAAAAATAAAGCACGAAAAATTATGCAAACAGCACATGTCCCAATTGTCCCAGGAATACATGTACAAACAAGTAACTTTGAAACAGTAAAAATACATGCGCAAAATATCGGTTATCCAGTTATACTTAAGGCCGCTCTCGGCGGTGGCGGCAAAGCTATGCGACTTGTTGAATCTCCCGAGCAACTAGCTGAGGCCTGGACTTTGGTTTCTTCAGAATCAAGAAAATATTTTAATTCGGACGATATAATAATTGAAAAATATATTCAGAACGGAAGACATATTGAAGTTCAAGTTGCTGGAGATGGCAAAAATTTTATTCATTTGTATGAACGAGAATGTTCTATTCAAAGACGTCATCAAAAAATCATAGAAGAAACTCCTTGTAATTTTGTAAGTCAAAAAACGTTAAACAAATTATATTCCACAGCACTTAAAGCTGTAAATGCTATTTCTTACGAAAATATTGGTACTGTTGAATTTATTGTAACTCCTGATGAAAATTTTTATTTTCTCGAAATAAACACACGATTACAAGTAGAACACGCAATAACAGAAATAACCACCGGAATAGATCTGGTTTATCTTCAACTACATATTGCAACACACAATAAACTTCCATTTACTCAAAAAGAAATTGTTAAAACCGGACACGCTATCGAATGTAGAATTTATTCGGAAAACCCATCTAATAATTTTTCTCCTTGCACCGGTAAAATTAATATTCTTCAGCTTCCACTCGAACCATTTACACGAATTGATCACGATTTGGAAAAAGAAAAAGAAATATCTCCGTTTTTTGATCCTATGCTTGCAAAAATAATTACTTTTGGAAGAAATCGTTCGACAACAATAAAACATATGAGTCATTCTCTCAAAAATCTTCACATCCACGGAATAACAACAAACATAGATTTTTTATCAAAACTTATTACGTCAGATGAATTCGAATCAGGAAAGTTTCATACACAACTACTCAATAATAAAAAAACATTAAACAAACTTCTTTCTCAAAATAATAATTCCGATATCACCGAACTATCCAAAGAAGAAATAAGTATCATTGCGGCAACTCTTCTTACAAAGATAACAACTAGTTCTTCACAAAAATTAACTCGTAATGAATCAAAAACAAGTCGGTGGAGAACACAGCAATGGAAGTAAAAAAGTTTTGGATAAACGATAAAGAATGGACTAGCGTCTTAAAAAGAATTCTAGAAAAATGTTACTCCATAAAATTAAATAATAAAAAAACACTAACTGTTTCATTTATATCGAGCAACCAAGAGACAAAAACGATCCTTTTCAAAGTAGACGATAAACTTTACAAAGCTAAGATAATCCACACGCCAACAACATCTAACCCATTTTTTGAATTATATCTTTTACACTCAAAAGAAACTATTTGTATAAAAACAAAATCTCAAAAACAAACTCTCAATAGAAATGAAATTCAAAAAGAAACATTCCGCTCTGAACTACAAAGTCCATTATCCGGAAAAATCGTAACAGTTCATGTTAAACCAAAACAAAAGGTTGATAAAAATCAGCCATTAGTCACAATAGAATCAATGAAGATGGAAAATATTATATGCGCAAAGGCTAATGTATTTATTAAAACTATTTCCATTTTAGAAGGTGATTTGGTACAACCCAAGCAAATATTAATGACCTTTGCAAAAAGGGGAGAGGTGTATGCAACATCAAAAAATTCCGATGTCAAAAAAACAATTTAGAATCGGAGATCTTTCGGAAAAATTAAAACTTAAAAAGTTTGTCATTCGTTTCTGGGAAAAAGAATTTGGCTTAAAATCGATACGATCTGATGGTGGACAAAGATATTATTCAGAAGAAGATTTGAATATATTCGATACAATAAAAAATCTACTTTATGGCCAAGGATATACAATTTCCGGAGCAAAAATTAAATTGCAAGAGGTGTTAAAAAATACATCAAACGATCAATTTAAAAACATCAATGCTGCAAAAAAAATAAATGATGCAACTGATGAGATCAACAAACAAACACCAGCCATTCCAGAAGATTTTCTCGGAAAGATTCGTGTTTTAAAAGAAAAATTATTAAAAATTAAAGAAACTCTTTAAATATCAAGGCCGAAGACGTTTGTACAATTCAATATACAAATGTTCTGATTGAAGATTTTTAGCAGATGCATTGTTTGATCTTTTAACCATAGTAACAAAGTCATATTTTTCATGAGGAAATGCAGGTTTTTTTATTTGAGATTCATGACATAAAATTAATCGTTCCTTTTGTGCCATAATATCTTCATCAAACTCGAATATAACAGCACTCTCTTCCTTTTTATAACCGGATCCCCATACCCGATATCCAAATACTAATCCATCAAAATACACTTCTTCTAACACTTGAAGAAATACTTCTCTCACTAATCCGTGAGTTCCGTGAGGATCGTTTTCTTCATCAATCACAAAAATAACATCCGGGTTTATCAAATTAATAAATTTATAAACTATTTCTATATCATTCAATTCAATATTTTTTTTCTTATTTTGATAAAATGGCAAATTCAAAAAAACAGGCTCTGCATCCAAAAAAGCACATGCCTTACGTGCTTCTTGTTCTCTTACTTTAATTTTAATTTTTTTCTTTTCATCATCAGAAATTGTTTCTAAATTGTATTTCTTATCTTGTAGCAAAAAATTATTGCTAACACCATTCACACCATTTGTTGCATAAGCAATTGTTACTTTTGATGGTTTATTATTTTTTGAAAGTTTTGATAAATAAAATAAACAAGCTCCACATCCGATAACATCATCATCTGGATGTGGAGCTATAACTAAAATGCTTTTGTCTTTAAAAGAAACATTAGTATTTAAATGCATAACCTTGCTGCTCTCGAAAAAACTATTTTCCTTTTTTATATGCCATAAAACGCTTATACCAAACTTTTGAATATTTTTTTGATACTCTACGCAAAATGCCAAACCCTTTAAGCCAAGTAATCATAGTTTCTACTAATCTGGAACCTTGCACTATACCTTCTTGCAAAAGATCGTCATCTATCCTCATCCCACAAAAATCTCGTATAACTTCTTCGCTTGGGCCTTCTTCTAGCGGCTGAGAAAATGTTAAACGAAATCCAAAAGGATCTTTGGCCATAAACGACACCACACCCCACGGCTGTTTTTTAAGTTGTGTAACGATTGTCACACCCCGCTTTTGGCATCTATCGAAAAATTTATCCAACCCTTTTTTCATTTCAACATACACACCAGAACCACGCCCTGAACATGCTTTTATCATACTTAATTCAGCAAGCTCACCAATATGCGGCGCGCGGAAAATGATGAAACATTTTCCTTTACGTAATTGTGCATACATTGCTTGATTTTTGTTTTCGGGTTTAACTGCCAATTCGAAAAGATCAAACCCTAATTTTTCTGTATAAAATTTTACCGCTGCCTCAACAGACTCAACGATAAACAAAGGTTTACCTGATTTCATCATACTCCACTCCTTTTCAACCCGAGTCAGTTAACTACACACTACTTTTTTGAAAAGCTGCAGCAACTTTTTTTGCCAAACGGCTAACTTTTCTCGAAGCTGCATTTTTCTTAAAAAGACCTTTGCCTTCTGCTCTACTAATTTTCGACTCTGCTGTTCGTAATAATGTTTTTGCTTCTTCAGCATTGCCACCTTGAAGCGCTGTTAGTACCTTTTTTACAGCTGTTTTAACATCAGAATGCCTAGCAACATTGCGCTGTCTTCTTTTTTCGTTAGTTTTAACTCTTTTTTTTGCTGATTTTATATTCGCCATATTTTCTCCACGCTAATCAAAATACCTTTCTTTAGATAACTTTTTCAACTTTTCCAGCTTTTAAACACTTGGTACATACAGAACCACGTTTAATACTGGCCTGGCCCTTCAATCGAAAACGCATCATATGAACATTGGGATAAACCCATCTTTTAGTTTTATTGTTCGCATTACTTACGTTATTAACAACTTGAGGACGTTTATTACATACTGCACAAACATTTGCCATTGTCATACATCCTTTCAACACAACTAAATACCGTAACTTAGTGCATTATTCTAACATAATAAGATATTTTTTCAAAACAAGAAAATAATCCTTACTTATCAACCATCACTTTTTTTATCATCATCAAACTTATGCAATTCCCGAGGAGCGATTCCGAGCAAGTCGTACACTTCTTGAGCTTGCAAAGTTTCTTTTTTAAGTAGCTCTTTCGCCAATAATTCTAACTTATCTCTATTGTTTACAATTAACTTCTCAGTTTCTTTATAAGACACAGAAATAATTCTATTAATTTCTTCATCAATCTTACGAGCAGTTTCTTCAGAATAATCTGCAGAGTGTTTCATAAGATCACGACCAAGATATGGATGCTCAGGATTCTCACCAAACACCTGCGGTCCTAAATTCGACATTCCATATCTACGCACCATTTTCTGCGCTATTTTCGTAGCTCTTTCTATATCATTTGCAGCGCCGCTTGTTTGCTCATCTAAAACAATCTTTTCAACAACTAACCCTCCAAGAAGAACTTTGATTTTAGCAAGCATTTCTTTCTTGGTTTCTGAATACTTATCACGCTCCGGCAAAGACCACGAAACACCTAAAGCCCTACCTCTAGGAATAATGGAAACTTTATGAAACGGATCTGAATCTTCGAGAAGTATATTTAATAAAGTATGACCAGACTCATGATAAGCGGTTTGCTCTTTTTCTTTTTTCGTTAAAACCATGGTTTTTCGCTCAGCTCCAACAAGCAACTTATCTCTAGCAAGTTCAAAATCCTTCATCTCAACAAATTGTTTATTTACCCTGGAAGCTATCAACGCAGATTCATTAATAAGATTTTCCAAATCAGCACCTGTAAAGCCAGGGGTTCCTCTAGCAATTTTGCTTAGATCAACTGCAGGATCAAGCTTTATATTCTTTGCATGAACGTGGAGAATTTTTTCCCTACTAGAAAGATCTGGATAAGGCACTTCTAGAATTCGATCAAAACGACCAGGACGCAACAACGCTTTATCCAAAACATCCGGTCTATTTGTAGCCGCCAACACAATAACAGCACCCTTCTCTGTTGAAAACCCATCCATTTCAGATAGCAGCTGATTTAATGTTTGTTCTCGCTCATCATTTCCGCCGCCAACGCCAGCTCCTCTTTGACGACCAACGGCATCAATTTCATCAACAAAAACAATGCATGGCGAATTCTTACGGGCCTGAACAAATAAATCCCGAACACGAGAAGCCCCAACTCCCACAAAAACTTCTACAAAATCAGATCCGCTGGTACTAAAAAAAGGACATGCCGCTTCCCCTGAAACTGCTTTTGCAAGTAATGTCTTACCAGTTCCTGGAGCACCAGTCAAAAGCACGCCGCGAGGAATTTTTGCACCTAACCGTGAAAACTTCTTAGGATTCTTAAGAAACTCAATAATATCCTTCAAATCATCTTTTGCTTCTTCTACCCCAGCAACATCGCCGAATTTAACATTCATGGCATTTGGAGAAATAAAACGAGCTTTGCTTTTTCCAACATTGAAAATTTTTCCAGCTCCTCCCATACCACCACCACCACCATTTTGTTTTTGACGAAAATAAAACAAAGCCCAAAGAAGTATAAAAGGCAAAAACAACAAAAACATATAAAACAAAGAACCTCCCCAAGAATTCTTTTCCTGAGGTTGCACAACAATAGAAACATTATGTGCTTTTAATAAATCCCACATTTTTTCAGTTGAAATTACATATGTTTCAAATGCAATGTCATTTTTCAATTTACCTTGTACATACTGATCCCGCACAACAACAGAATTTACCTTATCTTCTTCAACTAATTTAATTAATTTAGAATAACTAATTTCCTGAACATTCCTATTTACACTGTTATACCAAAGTAAATATCCAAATCCCACACCAAGTAAAATCAAAAGCAGCCAAACAGCGTTTGGCCCCTTAACTGGCAATTTTTTTAATGTTTTTTTTGTTTTTCTATTCATCCTATAAATCCTTTTGCACAAACTACGTCTTAATATTTTATTCAAACAAAATACGGTAAAACCAGCAAGCTTACACCTTGTTTTCCAATTCAATTTTTACTTAGCGAGTTAACGAAGCAAACAAATGTCTCCCCCAACGCGGAAAACTTTTAGGCTCTTTACTATGTGTCAAAACACGTATTTTTCCACTCCTAAAATTTAATACCGCAATTTGCGGAATTAATCTACCTTTTTGTTCAACATCAAGTGAAAATACAGCATATTGACCACATGCAGACCAAGATGGTTCATGTTTATTACCTGAACCAAAAGTAATTTGCTGTTCTTTTACACTATTTATATCGTCCAATGATAACACAAAAAGCTGAAATGTACCATTCACTGGTCGTGTATAAATAACTTTATTTGTTTTCAAGCAATACGAAGGAGCAGCACAATATCCATGTCCACCAGTCAGTCGTCTCATTGTCTTATTTTTGTTATTTAAATAATAAATTTGAGGATATCCGCTATTGTAATCTGAACAAAATAAAATGTCTCCATTTGGCAATAAACAAGGAGATACATTATTCGCACCATTTCCTGTCAACTGCTTAAATACTCTCCGTTTCATTTGTTTGCAGATGGCATTGTCGTATAAATACAATTCGGAATTCCCACGACCTCCTGATAAACAAAGAACTACCTTCGAACCATCTTCAGAAAATGACGGCTGCATATTTAAACCATTATATGAACATACAACTTTCTTTTGATTATTTCTCAGATCAATAGACATCAACCGATTATTTACTTTTGTTAATTGTGAATAAAACAAAAGGGGTTTTTGGGTATGCCAACTTGGTGCAATATTAACTCTTTTAGTAGGAACAACAACCATCGATTTATTACATGAATAATCTGAAACACAAATAATTTTATGACGAAGAGCCTGCATTTTACAATACGCCAAAGAGCTTGTACAAACTCCTTTTTCCCCTGTTAGTTTAAATAAAATTTCCTCTGCAATTTCATGCCCTTGAACAACAATATTTTTGGCTAAATCAAACTCGTTACTAAAAACAATAAACCCTGAACTGGTATCTGCTATTTCCAAATAAACCTTTGAACAACTATCGCTTAGACCTTTTAATGAAATGCTTAAGGATGTCCCATCTTTGAATAATTTCGCAAGGACGCTTTTTGAAATCACAGAATTTGTTTTCTTTATTTCAACATCAAACTGATCAGTAAAATTCAAATCTTCACAAATAACAGTACTAAGTCTAAGAAGAATCTTGTTTTCACTGTGACAAAAAAATAATGTTTTTAATTTGGTGTACTCACCTTTAGTTCCCTGAACAGAAAAGGATACCGCTGAATCTGATTTTTTTTTACATTCAGCAACACCTACGAAAAGCAATATCGTACTTAAAAATAAAAGCCTATTTATTTTCATCGCGATCCTTTCTCACTGACGAAAATCTACTTTAAATGTCTTGCCCCACAAACATGAATCAAACTTAAACTGTTTCGCAACTTTTACAATACTTAAATCATAAATCATCATTTTAGATCGCTTAAGAAATTCAAAGTTTTTGACACTACCATCTTTTTCTATTATAAAAAGGATCGTGCATTCTGTGCCTTTGGGCACACCAAGCGGAGGCATCCATGTTCGTTCAATTTCTTGCTGCACATAACCTTGATATTTAATAAATAATGGATCAATTTCTTCTGTAAAATCAAAGTGTATTTGTTGTTCTTCTTCAACTTCGTTTGATGTTTGCTCTAATTCTTTTTTTTCTTCTTTTTTATCCTGATTCCTTTTATCAACTTCCGTTGTTTCCTTCGATTTAATGCTTTTTTCTTTTTTTTCTGGTTCTTTTTTCTTAACAACTTTTTTTTGCTGTTTATTACCAGGCATCTCTTTTTCTACAACAACATTTTTCTTTTTGTTTTGAATAGAAGATTTTTTTTGTGATTTAGCGCCAGTTAAAGATTTAGTTTTAGTCTTTTTTGCCATTTCTTGCCTGCGCAATTGCAAAAAGCGAGCCGCTGATGGCGATTTTAATAACTTAAAATACGCTTCTGTTTTTTGTTTTGAATGAGCACCATAAACTAAAAACTTTTTCCCAATAGAACCATCCGAATAAAAAGAAATAAAAAGAAATAAAAAGCAAAAATGAACAAGTATTGCGATAAGCAAAAAGCGCTTATCCAAAAAATTATTCATCTACTCCCTATAGCCCTTGTAGACATGGCAACATATCGAACCCCAGCCTCTTTAAGTTCGTCCACTATTCCTATAACTCTGCCATATGACAAAGTTTCATCTGCACGAACATAAACAGGAGCACTGTTTTGGGCATTTCCAATCGCACCTTTAACAGTACTAATCAAGTCCCTTCGCAATATTGGATAACTATTAAAAAATAATTTTTCATCTTTATTTACTGAAACAACAAATTCCTGTTGATTTCCAACCTCCTTACTATTTCCTTGCGGCAATGTCACTTGAATTCCATTTTGAACCATTGGTGCAGTAATCATAAAAACAACAAGCAAAATAAGAGCCGTATCAACAAGAGGAGTTAAAGAAACTTCTGGAAAAGATATTCTGCGTCCTCGTCTTTTTTTTATTATTCTAGCCATACTTAAACTCTTTTAATTATTTAACAAATGTTTGTTTTACAATTGTTACAAATTGATCCGATACACCAAGTAATTGTTGCTCAATTTTTCTAACTTCATTAGAAAAGTAATGGAAAAAAATCAAAGCAGGAATTGCAACCAACAATCCAGCCAACGTTGTTAATAATGCCTCTGCAATACCGGGAGCAATAACAGCAATATCTGCTGTTTTTTCTCGGCTAATATTAATGAATGCATGAACAAGTCCCCAAACCGTTCCAAACAGTCCAATCAATGGAGAAACAGCCGCACTTGTTCCAAGAACAGGCAAATACAATTCTTCTTGTGCCATAACATGTTCAAAAATTTGATCTACAACAACCCGAAGTTGTTCAATATTTCGAACAGACAAATTAGAATTATCTTCCTTAATTAATTTTTTAAAATCGCCCACACTCTGAATTAGAAATCTGCCACCTGCACATTCCTTAAACTTTTCTCCAGCAGAAACCAAACTATCGAATGTTTTAGCTTCTTTTAAATTTGTAATTAACAATTTCATTTGTTGTTTTTCTTTTTTAAGCGCCATAAATTTACAAATAATAATCCAACAACAAAAAATAGATAACCCAAACAACGATAATAAAATAAACCACGTCATTAGATCTGATTGTGATATTAACTGCCATGCTGGAGAACCGGATAAAAATCCCATACTTAAATCCTTTTATATTATTTAACAACACCAAAAATTTTTCACGGTAAGCTTTGAGTATAAAGAAAAACACTGTTTTTATAAACTATTATGAAATGGCAACAACACAAAGCATATTTTTTTTAAATCATTGTAGCTACCAACATTATCACCTAATATAAAAAAAGATATTATTTATGATTATTAAAGTCATTTTAGAAAGGAGTTTTCGTATGAAGGGGAAAACACGTCTTATTATCTCTTTTGCATTATTTTCTACTCTATCATGTTTAAACACGGTAAGTCCTACGGTTTGGAGCAACATAAAACAAAAAGCAAAATCAACCTATCAAACAGCAAAACACAATTTAAAAATTTCTGAGCTCAGACAAAAATTCGCATCATCAAATTATAAACGAACAAAAAGACACCGTAACAATGCTAGTGTTCTATTATTGTTTGCAAAAGAATCATTATTCAAAGCTCAGAAAAATTTTGAAACTTCTGAAATACATTTCACAAATGTAAATGAGATATGCAAACAAAGAGTCGAAGAATTAAACATGGCATATGAAGAATTAGAAAACAGCCATAATCCACTAGAAAAAAAATTGATGTTGGAACCAGCATTAGAACAAACACAAAAAGCTATCACTAAACTTGAAAGAATTAAGACCAAAACTGCAAAAAAATTTAGCAACAGCTATAAACTTTTAAAGCAAAAAGAAAAAAACTTATTAAAAAAACAATTATTATTTGATAAAACAGAAAAAAGACTTACTAAAGCTAAAAATAATCTATTACGAATCATCGCAAAATATTCAACGATAGTAGAAGATTTCAGTCCTGCAGTGGAAGAAGAAATCGAAATTGCCACAACAGAAGAAAACGTTCCAACTGAAATTCCAGAAAATACTGCTGTCTAAAATAGATGGTGCAAAAAAATCAATTAAAAAAGCGTGTACACATTAATTAAGCACACGCTTTTTTAATTCTTCAACATCTTTAATGCCTTCTTCTATCTGAACTTCGTATGCCTTTTTAATTAACCGACCTAACCCTGGCCCTGGTTTAATTTTATCAAGTAAATGTTTTCCCAAAAGAATTGGTTTTTCCGGTCCATGCTCTATAGCAGCTTCAATAATTTTTGATTTAAATTCATCGATATTTTCTTCCGCGAAAAACCCTTTCCCTAAAGGCTCTGAGCCGTTAGGATTACGACCACACATATCGGCATGCGCAACTATCCCGAGCATGTTCATATTTATTTCTGGCGATAACTTTGTAGCTAACCGTTTATATGCTTTCAGCCCTGCTTTCTGCCTTAATAACGCCCCCGGCATTGAGTGATATCGTACAATTTTACAAACAGAGTTCATCAATTCTTTATTATTTGTTAAACGTTTTAAAAAAGTTTTTGCTATTTCTACGCCTGCAACATCGTGTTGTCGCGCGTGCAAATCTTTGTCCGTTACTTTTGGTTTTCCCATGTCGTGACATAAAACACCAAACATAATTGTTAATTTTTCTTCTTCAGATTCGTATTCGCTCATAACCGCTGCCGCATCTAGGGATTGCATTGTGTGTTCAAAAACGTTTCCTTCTGGATGATAATCTTTGCGCTGCTGCGTTGTAACAAGCGCTCCAAGTTCAGGAAAAATTCCATCTAATCTATTTATATCTTTTAGCCATCTAAAACCAAGCGATGGGCTTTTTGATTTTAATAAAAGCTTTTTTATTTCTTCAAAAATTCTTTCGCGCGCTAATTCACTACCAGTTTCAATATCCACAAAAGACATTTTTTCACAAACTTCATTTAATTTTTCATCGGGAAACATTTCAAAGCGACTAATAAATTGCATTACACGAAAAAACCGTAACGGATCTTGCAAAAATAATGTTTCATCAACCAATCGCAACTTTTTTTCTTTGATATCAGACAGGCCGTTAAACGGATCAACAACTTTTACGTCATCTTTATCTCGCAAATCAATCGCCATTGCGTTCATCGTTAAATCTCTTCTACGGCACGCATCTTTAATTGTCATTTGTGGATCAATTTCTACTTTTGGCTTTCTTCCCTTGCTGTCTTTTCTTGGCAAAGACCAATCAACATCAACATGTGCGATCCGCAAAACCCCAAACTTTTTACCAACCAAAGAAACTCCACCAAATTTTTTTAAACATTTTTCTAAATCTTCAATAGAAATATTATGAACTTCTATATCGATATCTTTTATTTCTTTTTCTAACACAAAATCGCGAACACACCCTCCAACGGCATACGGCACGCCGCCCTTTTGAATAATTTCATCAAGAATTGGACAAATTTCAGCAATCAGCGAAAAAAATTGTTTTTTCATATTCATATCCCTTTTTTTATAATCTTACTAATATAACTTGTATTTTTTTTACTGATTCGTAAACTAAAAAAGAATGGGGCTATAGCTCAGTTGGTAGAGCGCATGAATGGCATTCATGAGGTCACCGGTTCGATCCCGGTTAGCTCCACCATACTTCGTTGCTTCGCAGCTTCGTATGGCACGGCCATCTTTTTAAAGGATAAATTTTTACAAAAAAAGTAGCGAAGTATGCCCTTTGTAGCTTTAGCGTAGTAGGGCCATCCTTTTCCAAAGATCACAAATTATAATATTCTTTTTCTATTTCTGATTCTTTAAAAACAACCGCAGGCGTAATTTGATGCCACATTATTTTCTTATGTTTGTGATAATACCAAACACCCATAACAATTATTTCTAGAATCGACCAGACAATAAAGGCAATGTTTCCGCCATAAAGACCATACTGATATTTTATTCCCAACAAATATGCTAGCGGTAAAAAGAAAAGATATCCGGTTGTAAACATTGCAACTACAAGAAAACGTGATTCATTAATTCCAATTAGGACTCCGCGCAGCATCAAACAAAACGTACATAATACCTGATTAATACATATCAACCACAAAATATCTTTTACCCCCTGAACAACCGCAAGATCATGTGGGCTAAAAAAGCGAACTATATCTGTGGCAAAAACAAATGTTAAAACGCTTGCAAATAATGAATATGTAAAACTAATCCAGACAACCCGCCAAAACACAACTGAAATCTGACTGTATTTTTTTGCTCCAAAAAGTGTTCCCACAATTACAGAAAGTGAGATAAAAAAACCTAATTGAGGAAAATAAGTAATATAAAAAATTTGTGAAGACATCTGTTGCGTTGCAATTACAGTCGGCCCCAAAAGAATAAATATTTGATTAAAACCCCAAACCGCTAGATAAACTAACCCTTCAGAAAAACCAGACTCGAAAGAAATTTTTAAAAAAAGTTTCTTTAATGAAGAATAAGACAACCGACGATTAATTTTTTTCTTTGTCGTTCGACTTGTATACAATAAAATAATACTCAAAAAAGCACCGACGCCTTCTGAAGTAATGGTGGCAATTGCCGCACCGCGCACACCCAATGACGGAAATCCCCAATTTCCTTGAACAAGTAAAAAATCAAACAAAACATTCAACAAACAAACAAAACCAGTCATATACAGCGGCATTACAGTATTATGAAATCCCCTAAAAAATCCCGCTATGTTATTTAAAATAAGAACGAATAGAAATCCAGATAGTCGAATCTTTAAATAATCAATTCCCAGCAATTTAACATTCGAATCTTTAACAAAACTGAAAACTAATTTAGACAAACTTGGCGCTAAAAGAAAAAATATGACCCCAAAAATACATGCATACACAAAAGAAATGTTTAATGTTCGAGAAACATCTTCATATTTTTTTGCCCCCAAAAACTGTGCTGTCAACACCGTTGTGCTAGTGCGCAAACCCTCTAAAAAAGCAATCAACGTTGTACATGTAACAACACCAATCGATGCTGCCGCTAAAGGAATTGTCCCTAATCGGCCAATAAAAAATAAATCAACTAAGCCAATAAGCAATGTTGTTACATACGTCAAAATTGCTGGCATTGATATACGGAAAATATTTTTTGTACTCGCAACTTGTTCCACGAAAACCCTTTGTTATTCGATACCCCCTGTTCAATCCCCCAGTAATTAGATTATTAATGTAAAAAGAACTTTTGGCAATATAATTTTGAATAATTCCTAATCTGGAGAATCTTCTTCATTAAATAATCCAATAACCAAGGTTTTAACTGCGTCTAAATCTAAGAAAAAATGCATTACCAACCTCTCCGATGCTTCATTTGCACATCCACCAAAAGTGCTTTCTATCTCATCTAGTTGCTCACGCAATAGATTTCCTGTTCTTTCAGGAAAACCACTTTGGTATGTTACACAATGATCGTATAAATTAATAAAATGGACAATTAGATCTCTACATAAAAAAAAGATCGTTCTATCTGCTGCAATAAAAAAATTAAAATACAAATCCGTTTCCACTATTTTTTGCAAACACATATTTGCAATGTCATCATCGGCAGCAAACCCTTTAACATTCCTCACGCTCTTTACCGTATTATAAAAATCGTCCATTTCTTTATAAAAACTCTGCATACAAGATTCTACATCTGTTTCATAATCTTGCGCTAAATCTGCAAAAACATTATTTCCAAAAAATACCATCCAAAAAAATAAAACCCTTTTCCATAAAATTATTTTTCTCATATTAAGCTTTCGGAAAATCATGGTTATTAAACCGTCATTATATACATAAATTTAAAAAACTTTAAATTTGCTAAAAACCTAAAAAAACTCTATTTTTCTTCTAACAAGCTTTCATACAAATCTCACAAGGAATAACAATGCAAACCTACCAAGGTTACGGATTTGGGAAAACAATCCTTTTTGGCGAACATTTTGTTGTGCATGGTTTGCCAGGAATTGTTTCAGCTTTACAACAAACTCTTACCGTTCACGTAAAAAAAAGTGATACAGGAAAACATGTCACCGCAGACAATTCAATTCGTTTTAACAGTACAAAAATTAGAAAATTTACAACTGAAATGGCATTGCCACGAATTGAAGTAATAACAAATCTATTAAAAATAAACACTCCACTTCATATAACATTTGGCGGAACACTAAAAATTGCTAACCATGGAATGGGCGCGAGCGCTGCAAATTTGGTCGCACTTGCACGCGCATTAAATGCAATGTTCAAATTAAATTTAACAAACGAACAAATAAATA
>Ga0209045_1000352_pt1 | contig 57808 bp, 37 predicted proteins | sample SaaInlLV_10m_DNA_4_FD_184664 | JGI IMG/M metagenome (GOLD analysis project Ga0209045, IMG submission 184664) | Marine microbial communities from expanding oxygen minimum zones in the Saanich Inlet - Saanich Inlet SI072_LV_200m_DNA (SPAdes) (version 2) | ecosystem: Environmental > Aquatic >...
CTGGACCATCGTCGGGTATGTCGCCTTCGAATCCCGCCCCAAAGCTGCGGCTTTTGAGACGTATCTGAAAAGCGGGTCCGGCCACGCATTCGCCAAGCGCCATCTGTGGTAGAGACGCCTTCGCTCGAAGCTTGCGAAGAGTGAAGGATGTCCTGCGTAGCCTCGGCGAAGCAGGATTCTCGGCCCTGCCGAAACACCTCTGCGCAGCTTCGAGCTACGGATGGCAAGCCCCCCCTCCTCATGCATTATGTCTACCTACTCCGTAGCGTTGATCACCCCGACCGGACCTACATTGGGTTGACCGCCGACCTCCAAGCACGCCTGCGCAGCCACAACGAGGGTGCAAACCGCTACACCAGCAGACATCGCCCCTGGACCATCGTCGGGTATGTCGCCTTCGAATCCCGCCCCAAAGCTGCGGCTTTTGAGACGTATCTGAAAAGCGGGTCCGGCCACGCATTCGCCAAGCGTCACCTGTGGTAGAGACGCCTTCGCTCAAAGCTTGCGGAGAGTGGAGGATGTCCTGCGTAGCCTCGGCGAAGCACGATCCCCGGCTCTGACGAAACACTTCCGCACAATTCCGAGCTCCGGATGGCACGCCATCCAAGGAATATCTCACCATGCCCACGGGTGGGGAGATGAGAATTCCCGCGGGGCCAAGCGTCGTGAGGAGACGCAACGGAAGTTCGAGCCGGGGAACCCGGCGCCGAGACAGGCTTGAGGCAGCGACGAAAGCAGGGAGCGTCAGCGAGCGTCAATTTCCTCAATCCGCGTGCCCTTCCCGCGCTGCACCATTCCTCTTTCCTTGCGTTGGGGCTGTTTGTGCACAATCTTCTCACTGTTGGAATTGAGAGGAAACGCCGGACAGGGCAGGGGGTCAACAAGGGAGGGCATCGGCCGACAGGCCGGTAAACGGGCAGGTCAGCGACCGGGCCCGAGGGGACCTGAAGTAAGGACGTGGTGGCGCTACGGGTGCGATGAACAATGGGATCCGAAGGGACAAATACAGCTGGCCTGGCAGGCCTGATCGCCCGGCGGACAGATGTGCTGCTGTGCGCGGTTGTTGCCACCCTCTCAACGGTGGTGTGCAACTGGTCACCAGTGCGCCAAGTCGAGAAAAGTGTCTGTGATCAACGCGCCCGACTCGTTGCTCTGTCGCGAGCCCCGTCGCCGGAAATTGTCATCGTCGGCATTGACGATGAAAGTCTGCAGCTCCTTGAGCCTCAGGTCGGGCGTTGGCCGTGGCCACGAGCAGTCATTGGCTCACTGATCAACTACTGCTCCTCAGCCGAAATCATCGGCCTGGATATCCTGTTTGCTGAACAGGACCACGTTTTCCAGGGCAGTGACGACCACCTGGCAGCAGAGGTCTCTTTCCATGGGAGTGTGGTCGGCGCCACGTACATGTCCGACCAGAACGACGTTGGCCTTCTCCCGGACGCCGTGGAGAGCAGCTCCCTTCCCGGCGCGGAACTGCACCAGTGGGACCTGACTTCATACCCCAACGGCGTGCCCCCCTACCCGGCACTTCTCTCTGCCTGCAGCGGCCTGGGGGTCGTGACCAACATCACCGACTCAGACGGGGTCATGAGACACTACGCCCTGGTGGCCAAGTGCCAGGGCAAGGTCTACCCGTCTCTTGCCCTGGCAATGGCGATGCGCTACAAAGGCGTCGGCGTGGGGAGTTTCGCCGTGGGCCCGGGTAACGCCTGCCGTCTTGAGGAGCAGACCTTCCCAACAGATACACGCGGTGCCCTGCTGCTTGATTTCCCAAGCCGACGCCACCGTGTAATCAGCGCCGCCGATTTGTTGCTTTCGCAGAAAGCCAGACTTGAGGGAGAAGAGCCTGAAATCTGGCCGGAAGACCTAGCGGGAAAGATCGTCATTTTGGGTTCAACGGCGACTGGTGTTCACGCCGACCGAATCGCGACTCCCGTCGAGGGCTCGCTGCCCGGCGTGCACGTACACGCGGTTGCCCTCGACAATCTTCTCAACAACCGTGCGTTTCAGCCGGTCCGCGCGTGGGTTGCGTTCCTGCTGACGATACTCCTCGCACTCCCGATTTCGGCTTCACCTCTGAGACGCCCGTTGGGGCTTCTCGGCAGCCACGTTGCCCTGGGAATCGCCTACATTTGTGCGACGGTCTTCGTGGCGATCGGTTTGCGCTGGATCTTGCCGCTGACATCTCCTATCGCCGCAGTCCTCAGTTGCGGGCTTGCCCTGGGCATTCGCTATTGGCGCAGAGACCAAGCCGAACGGCGACGCCTCGAGGAACTGGAAGCCGCCAAGCAACGCTTCACGGATATGCTCGTCCATGATCTGAAAAATCGTGTTGCCCCCATCTCCATGGCATTGGCAGTCGTCGACCGGCAGCTATCCCCTGACAACCAAGCGGGGAAATGCGTGGTCAGCATGGCTCAGGTTTCGGCAGAGCGTCTGCTCACTGAGATCAAGTCGCTGCTCGACATCCGCAGAATGTCGGAAGGCCAACTCGGGCTCCAGCCCCAAATGACGAGTCTGGCGGATTTTCTCACGAAGGACCTGGAGGCGGTGCAGTCGGCGGCGCTTCAATTGGGTTTCAAGATCCGAATTGAGCATGGGACTCCTCACCTATCAGCACCCATTGACCGAGGGATCATCAGTCGCGTTCTCGGGAATCTCGTGTGGAATGCCTTTGAGCATGGCACCCCGGATTCCGAACTCGAGGTGGGATACGAGCGTACCGGAGACGACGCGATCATCTGGGTAGCCAACCATGGTCCCGTTGTTCCCGAGGACCAACGCGAGGCGATGTTTGAGGCCTACGTTTCGGTCGGGACTGGCAACGCCGGAAAGAGGATTTCGGGGACAGGGCTCGGGTTGACGTTCTGTAAGCTGGCGACCGAAGCCCATGGGGGGACCATCCGGTTGATGTCCCCCTGGCCATCCTATGCCGACGGCGTGAAGGTCTGCGTGGTCCTTCCCCTCTGAACCGAGGTGAACAATGCATGTCCGTTTCTGGGGCACTCGGGGGTCCATTCCACGGCCCGGCACGACGACGCTCCGCTATGGCGGCAACACGTCATGTGTGGAGGTCCGCACGAACGCCGGCACACTGATCGTTCTCGATTGCGGCACGGGGTCGTACGGTCTGGGGCAGAAACTGCTGACCGAGCCCCCTGTCTCAGGGCACATGCTGATTACCCACACGCACTGGGACCACATCCAGGGCTTCCCGTTTTTTGTCCCGCTCTTCATTCCGGGAAACGAGTGGAGTGTGTATGCGCCACGAGGTCTGGGAGGGAAACTGGAAGAGACGCTTGCGGGACAGATGGAATACAGCTATTTCCCTGTGACGCTCGAGACCCTCAGCGCAACAATCCACTATCAGGATCTCACCGAAGGAGAGCTGCAGGTGGGCGATGCCCGGGTTGTAGCCCGTTTCCTGAACCACCCATCCCCGGCATTGGGCTACCGGATCGAGGCGGACGGATGCTCTGTCGCCTACATCACCGACCATGAGCCCCATTCCCCCCATATGGATGAAAGCACGGGGCTCCCCGTCCACAAGGAAGATCAGCGCCACATCGAGTTCCTGGCGGACACTGACCTGATCATTCATGACTCTCAGTACACGGCAACGGAGTATGTCGACAAGGTAGGGTGGGGACACACCGCCATGGAGTCAAGCGTAGCGTTCGCCGTCGGCGCGCACGCGAAGCGGCTGGCCCTCTACCACCACGATCCACTGCGGAGCGACGACGAACTGGATGAGATAGTCAGCCGCTTGCGCCAGGACCTCTCGGAACAAGGCTGTGACCTGGACCTCTCCGGGGCCGCCGAAGAGACAGTGATCGACTTGGGTGAACAGCCAGGGGGACAACGAGCCGCGCGCACTCACGCTGCGACGGTACAGGGCCCAACCCCGCCCCGGCCCGAGAAGGTTGTCATCGTGGTCGCAGATGATGATCCCGTCCTGCTGCGGGTCACGGAAACGGCTCTGGAGGCTGAAGGATTCACTCCTCGCACCGCGCGCAATGGGGCTGAGGCCCTGAACATGGCCAGAGAGGTACGGCCGGACCTTATGCTGCTCGACTGGGACATGCCCAGCATGACCGGAGTCGAGGCCTGTGAGGCACTCCGGAACGATCCCGATCCTGAGTTCAGCCAGACGCCCGTTGTTCTGGTCACATCGTTCGCGAAAGCCGAAGACCTGGAAACGGCATTCGCGGCGGGAGTGACCGATTATCTGACAAAGCCATTCTTCCCACCGCAGATCCGCGCGCGCGTCAACACCTGGCTCCAGCGCAAGCGAGCGGAAAATGACAGCGAGAGATAGGCACCGCCCTACTTGCTCGTGCGCTCCTCAGCCGTGGCACATGCGAATTCGGCGAAGGCGGCTGCCAGTCCATTCCCGAGTGCCGTGATCGATGATTGCGTCACCGGTCTGGTCAACCGCGTTTCCGGGTCAAAGTACGTGCACAGACTGAGTTCCAGATCACAGGAAACGCAGCGGGGGAAGCGGACCTTGAACCAATCCTTGGCACAGCATTTCCTGAACACGTGGTCAATGCCATCGACGAACCGAATCCCGGCATGCCGTTCCAGGATCTCGTTAATGGCCAGTTGACGTGCGACCAGCTCGTCTCCCTGTTCCCCAAAACGGTCCTTCAGGAAGCTGGGCTCAAGCCGCAGAAGCGTGTGATTTCGCCAACATCCCCCTGAGTGCAGATCCAGGAAGAAGTCGGGCTCCCAGTTCTGCTCATCGAAGTAGGTCATGATGCAGCGTGTTTCCGGCTGGATATCGTCAAACCAGCATCGGTTTGTGTTGCGCAGGTTCATGTTCATGCCGTCGCTGCCATCGGCTGCGCAGTCAACATTGACGACAGGAACACAGTGGAGCGCCAGTGTCTGCAGGACGTCCGGATGCGCCTCGATATAGCGCACGATGGGGGCAATCACATGTGCTCCCACGATCTCCATCGGGGAATGCTGGCCCACGGTCAGCACCACGTGCGCCTTCCGATCATTCGGGACGGCTTCGTCACTCAGGGTCAGGAGAGGGATGGGGCGTCCTGCCACGCTGTATCCCAATGTCTGGGTGCTCACGAACGGGATGTCCTCAACCCATTCCAGAAGCTGCGAGAGCTCCTGCTGCATGAACGGGATCGAGGTGGAGAGGTAGAACGACTCGGCGGGGGCCTCGAGTAGCGAGTAGAAACGTCCCGTCTTGTTACTGGGCTCAAGCTGCACGACCTCGTCCCAGACCACGCGGTCCGGACTCCAGAAGAAGCGGGGAGACATGCCCGGGTAACGTCGGGCGTAGCCTGAAGCCGCATGGATCCGCAAGCGGGTGTCCCCAGGGATGGCCCCAAGCACACGAGTGAAGAGCCAGTAGGAATCGGAGCGGAAGAACTCCGGCCCGGTAAACAGGTCAACGCAGACGCCACCCGAATCGCAAAACGCGAACGCACGACTGCTGTCGGGAAACTCGCCGTCCAGGCATGGACCATCGGGGCATGATGTCCGCTCGAAAAGCTCATGACGAACGGTGTTGAACGCGCGGACCTGACGAACCGGACCATCGTCAGGGATCGTGACCCGACTAGGAACCGGCTGCAAGTCGGGGGCCTCAAGCCCCCACTCACCAAGCGTACAGAGGCGCCCGTCTCTCCCTTTGGCCCCGAGGAGAGTCACACGGCTGTAGGTCAACGCTTCCCGCCACCAACGGTTCTCCCGCCATGGGTGGCAGACATTCGCAAGCGTCAGTCCGACCCGAAACGGCCTCCCGACAAATGTCGTGAGTGGCGTTCCCGACCGAAAGGTGACCGTCCCGGGAGCCAGAGCTCGGAATTCCAGGAAACCGTAGCGGTCGATCACAAGCTCCCATCCCTCCGGCTCCCCCTCACAGCAGACCAGAGAGATCTCCTGATCCGGCAGTCCCTGCTGCAGGTTCTGGTCCACCTCAATCTCAAGGAAGATCTCAGGGAAGAACGCCGCGTCGCCAGGACTCAGGGCACCGTCGGTGTAGAACGCGGACTCCCAGGCGCCCGGCGTCCACGTGAAAAGCGCGAAGTCCGCGGGAGTCGAGACGGTCTTGAACGTGATTCCATCCATAGTCTTCCACCAAAAAAGAAAGAGCAGAGCGTACCGAAGGCTCTCGCCTTGGGTATCTCTGCTCTTGTTGTCACTGTCGGCGTCGATGGTCGACCGCGACGTGCCTAGCTCACACCTTTGCCTTGTCCCAGTCTGCTTTTTTCACAAACTTGGTCAAATTGCGGCCATCGGCGGTCTTGGCACGGAACGCGTAGCGATTGTTGTCGTACTTCACCTTCTCGGTGACCTCCGCGTCGACCTTCGCACGAGCTTTGACGTCGTAGAACGTTGCTTTCATTGCCCTGTCCTCCTCTGATGGACCCTGGTGTACAGCCGGGCGGTTTAGTCCTCCATGGACGTAGCGTCCGGAACGGAAAACGGAAGTGTAGTCAGAGCGTCAGACGATTCCCAAAGGACAGCGTCCCACAGCGCTGATGCTACGAAACTACCGTAGCCACATACGAAATGCAAGCAGTTATGACACTGTGGAGGCATATTTTTTCTTTTCCCCTTGTACCTGAGGGATGAGCCATCCCTCGGGATGGCCTCCGCGATCACGTCCACGAAGAGCTGGCGGCGTTCTCTCAGCCAGGGAAACACGCCTGGATCTCCACCTCAACCGGGCCGGGGCGTGCAGGAATGATGAGCTCTCCACGGGCTTCATCAAATCGGGTCTGCTCGGTCGTGACCGGCTGACCGTTGATCGTCACGTGCTCGGGTATGCTCTGAAGTGCAATGCGGAACGCCCACGTTCGCTCCTTCACCTGCCCATCATACGTTCCCTGCGTCGGCTCTACCACAATGCGAACGCGACCTCCTGCGTCAACAGCACGGACTCGAGTCACGGCAAACTGGCCCTGACGGTAGCTAAGCGATGTCCCATCGTCCTCGTACAGGACAAGCTCCTTCTCAGCCTGATCCGGGATGATGTAGAGCTCTATCTCATCCATCGGTCCTTCATCCCGGTATTGCCTGACGGGCCCGAATGGAACAATGGCACCGGGTCTCAAGAGGAGCCCCCCTCCACGGTTGGCCGGCCAGTCGAGGGTGACCATCTGCCCACCCTCAATCATGTCGCCGGTCCAGAAGTCTTTCCAGAGCCCTTCCGGGAGATACGCCTCCCGGTTGTAGATCGTCACCATCAGATCCCGGCCGAGCATGAACTGGTGCAGGAGGTCACGACATTCTGGATCGTCCTGGAATTCCAGCACAAGGGGAGCCATCAGGGGGAAGCCGGTTTCCGCCGCGACGTGAGCCCAGGAATAGAGATAGGGAATGAGTCGGGCGCGCAAGCACGCGTAGTCACGATGCATCGCGCAGAGCTCATCGCCCTGAACCCACGGCATGCGGAAGTAGTTCCAGCTGTTTATCTGACTCCAGGGAAGCAGATAGCCGAAGTGAATCCCCTCCTTCTCCATAACCTCCATGTCGTTGGTGGCCCAGCTATGCCCAACCATCGCCGTGTTCAGCATGGCCCCCAACGTGGGCAATCTGCCCCCGGTATCGCCCGTCCATGTTCCCGCCCAGGCCTGAAAGCCGGCCCATCCACAAGGGGTGAAAGTCAGGCCTCGTCGCCCAGTGTGTTCCTCGAATCCCTGGAGCATCTGGCGGGCGTAGAAAAGTGGATAGATGTTGTGCATTTCACGATCCGACATGCCGTTCCCCCAGTAACGGTCCGGATGATCCAGTACCTGGTAAGCCCCATCCTGCTTGAAGAAATCGACGCCCTGATCGACGAACTTCTCGAGGTGCTTGAACCAGCCTTCCTCAACTCGGGTGACCTGGTCCGCATAGCGCGGTGAACTGAAATGCAGGTCGACCTCAGCGTCATTCTGGAAAAAAGCCCCATCGTCCTCCCCGGGCAGGTCATCTGCTCCGATTCCCGCGCGTCGATCCTCTTCATGCGACAGATCGTAATCACAGCAGAGCCACAGCTCCATATGGAAGCCCATCCGCTGGATGGCGTTGAAGAAGTTGTGCGGCCCATTTTGACAGTAGGAGGGAATCGGAAATCGCTCGTTGCTCCACGCCTTGTTCAGTGACCCGTCATAGTTCTTCTCCATCCACCCCGGCTCAAGCCCAAGCACGTCGCACGGGATCTCTTCACGGCGGAAATTGAGTGCATCGTTGACCGCTTCGTAGTCGTTTGCCTGCGTCCTACAGATGTACCACAGGCCAAAGGACCACAGCGGCGGGAGCCTTGGACGGCCGGTCAGGTCAGTGTAGGCGTCGAGCAAGTCCCGGAAGGAGTTCCCGACCATCACGTAGTAGTCCACGGTTCCACGACCGTCACGCCACTCGACACGATCAGGATCAGCCCGGCACATGTCGAAGACGATCCGGTGAGTCGTGTTGACCAGGATGCCGACGTTCCGGGTGGACATGAAGAACGGCACGGGGATGTATGACTTGACGTTGCGGACGTGGCAGTCCGCGACGTGCCCTCGGTGGAACAGTCGGTCACGCGCCTGATCGCCGAACCCAACCCAGTCCTCGCCCTCGTCTGCTTCCAGACGAACCGTCGCTCCAACATCAGAGAACGCACTGTCCAAATGATGCAGCAACTCGTCTCCTGCCGGAGAGAGGACGCGAATCGAGCCAGGCTGATCGTCCACGACGATCTTAAGAGAGTCGGTCCGGAACGTTGCGGTCCCCCGCCCATTGCCGGCCGAACTTGCCCCACAGTCCTTGTCAGCCTTCCTGATGAACCCATATCGGTTGAGTCCGGAATCACTGAACATACCATCCTTGCTGATCTGAATTCGCACGGTATTGGCGGCGACCGCCTCAATCCGAAGCCGGTGGCCGGTGTCAAGTGATCGCTCCAGGGCCGGTGCTGTTTTCGCCATCGTGCTCTGTCCTGCGTTTGGTGAAAATGAGTCCAAGTCGCTCCAGCGCTTCCGTCCCCGGTTGCCACCCCACCTCGGCGTGTTGGCTGGTCAATCAGCACACTAGTGGTGTCGGGCGGGAGTTTCGAGCCCCCTGTTGCCATGCCGTGGATGATCAGGCTTTCCGGACAGCTCCGCACGTACTTCAGTACGCACCAAGCTGTCCGGAAAGCCTGGTCGCCGCGGAATGGTAAGCCCGCAGGGCCGGGGTTCTTCCTCTCAAACGACATGGTGTGACGGACAATGGCAGCTACCACAGAAGAAGCAACCCTCCGGGCGGGGGATTCTCGGCAGGCAGCCATTCCGAGGGCCCAAGCACATACTCCAGTATGCACTTGCCCCCTCGGAACAGCTGCCCATCCAAGACTCCACCCGCAGGGGGCCCGAAACTCCCGCCCGACACCACTAGGGCATCGGGACCGAGCGCGCAAATCCGTGCACGGTGACGGCATTGTGGTGGTGGTCGGGCAGGATATCTTACCTCCGCCTCTGTAGACTCGACCCACCCCATGATGGCCGAGAGGATCGACCGCAATGCTTGCTGCAGTACTCAAGAGCGTCGACAACCTTGTTCTTGAAGACGTTCCCATCCCGGAACCGGGACTGGGCGAAGTCGTCGTCAGGATCAAGGCATGCGGCGTCTGCGCGACCGACTACAAAGCCATCCGCGGGACGCGACAGAATGTTACCTTCCCTGCGATCCTCGGGCATGAGCCGGCCGGAACGGTCCACACGGTCGGACTCGGGGTGACCCACCTGAAGGAAGGAGATGAGGTCATCATCCAACCGTCCGGGTTCTGCGGAGTGTGTGACGACTGTCGAGCAGGCAAGACGCACTACTGCCGAAACGCATTCACAACCGGCGGCGACGGACCGACCGATGTGTGGCCCGGGTCCTTCGCGGAATACACGAAAACACGCGCGAACTGCTGCTTCCTCAAGCCGCCGGAGATCAGCTTTGACGGAGCCTGTCTGACAGAGCCGCTTTCGGGAGCCTGGAAAGGTGTTGTTGACTACAGCGACACCCGAGTTGGTGACGATGTGGTCATCATAGGCGTGGGTGGCATCGGCCTTCTGTGCCTGATGGTCGCCCGCGCAGCCGGAGCTGGGCGTCTGATCGCGATCGATCTCAGCGACTATGCGCTCGAGAACGCGAGACAGTTGGGGGCAACCCATGTCATAAACCCCGCCCGCGACAACCCCAAAGAGACTGTCTATGCAGTCCTGCCGAATGGTCCCGATGTGGTGGTCGAAGCCGCAGGGCCGATCCAGGCTGTGGAGCTCACCCGCGACCTCCTTCGCCGCGGAACACGTTGGAACGTCTTCGGCATCACCACCCACGAGACCTTCGAACTTGACGGCGGGCTCACACACTTCTTGGAGGCCCGCATGGATGCAAGTTTCGGCACAAACCCCCGAGCAATGCTGCGGGCGATTCGCCTGCTCCAAACCGGGCTGGTGGACACGGAGAAGATCATCTCGCATCGCTTCCCACTGCGAGATATCCACGCCGCAATCGAGGTGATGGGGACAGGCGAGCGCAACAAGGTGGTGGTCAACCCGTGACCCTTCCTGTACCGTTCGAGACGAGGAAAGGGGCTGCTCTGCGCATGGCTCGACGCAGACTCCCGTCCCCTCACATCAGCCTTCCCCTCGCCATATCTTCCGCTGCGTCAGGAAGGTCCATTTGAGTTTCTCCGGATCATCCGGCATGTTCGCGGACTCCGCGAACAGCAGGATGACAACCGTCCCTCCTGCCAGCGCCCCGGCCAGCGAGAACACCCCGAACCCAAACACGCCGATGATGGTGGCCATGACCACACCCACGGCAGCCAACGCATAGACGTCGTAAAGACGTCGGTCTCGGCCCGCCAGAAAACGCAGGAAATCCTGGAACAGGCTCAACCCGTAGCAGGAGAGGAAAGCCACCACAAACCCCATCGTCGACGTCCACTTGAAGTTCAGCTTGGTCGTTGCGAAAAACGAATAGTGCCACATGATTCCCATGGCCAGGACGGCCCCGATGGCGACGCCCAGAGACTTAGCGCGTTTGGTGAACATCCCCATGAGGAAGATAACAAACATCGGGCCGCAGAAGCCGTTGACGAGCTTCCCCGCGATGACGATGATACTCCCGAGCTTGCCGACAAAACAGGCCGCACACGTCACCAGCACGCCGAGAACAACCGTCAGAATCCTCGACATGCGCAAGTCATCGCGGCTCTTCTCTTCGGAATCAGCGGCGACATTGATCGACACGTCGCCGTATTTCAGGCGACGCCAAAAGTCCACCATGAAAGCAGTGGTACAGGAGTTGATCCCGGAATCAACGCTTGACATCGTGGCGGCATAGAGAGCCGCCAGGATGAGCCCTGCGACGCCGGCGGGCAGAGCGGTCGCGGCGAAGTACGGGTATCCCCAGTCAGGGCGGAACGCCTGCCCCTGAATCGCCTCGGGATACGGGTTGAGCTTGAAATACGCCAACAGCGCAAGCCCCACAAAGGCCAGGCCGAAGTGCAGGCTGACGTTTGCAAAGCTGTTCAACCAGAAGGACTTTCGCGCGTCTTTGAGCGATCTGGTGGTGAAATAGCGCTGCACGGTAACCTGGTCCACGGTGTAGAAGCCGATGTGACCGATGAAACTCGCCACCACAACCGCCACGAGGGTGCACCGATCCGAGGTCACGAAGAAGTAGGCCCGGAACTTCTCACCGACCGTCTGTGCAGCTTCGAGCCCCGGCACGTCAATCACGAAGTTCGTCTTCCCGGCAGCCGTTGCGGTCTCCCAGATCGCCCCAACACCCCCCGGTACCTTCATCAGGATGAAAACGATCGCGATGACCATCCCGCCGAAAAGTACGACAAACTGAATGACGTCCGTCCAGATCACCGCTTTCATGCCCCCGAGCATGGTGTAGACGGTGGCAAAGACGCCGAGGACGATGATCGTCGGGATCAGTGGGATGGAGCCGCCCGTGGCGGCCCAGAGCGCAAGCGAGGGTGCGTAAACAGCAGTCGACATCCACACGATCCGCCACAGGATGAACAGGCCGCTGGCCAGGCAGCGGACCCGGACATCGAATCGCTTCTCGAGGTACTCATACGCGCTGTACACCTGCATGTGGTGGTAGAACGGCATGAAAACGCGGGTCACGATCGGAATGCACAGGAAAACGGCAAACGATCCCGCGACCAGGACGATCCCGTACTTCTGATTCGCCGAAGGGAGCCCGATGTAACTGATGGCGCTGAAGAGAGTGGCCACTACGGACAGGCCGACGGGTAACCAGGACATGCTCCTTCCGGCCAGGAAGAAGTCTTTCGTGGTCTTCTGCCCTTTGTAGAAGCTGGCCCCGAGAGCAACGGTGCCGAGGAGATAGAGCCCCAGCACCAGCCAGTCGAGAGTCCCGAGTCCAGGAACAAGTGGAGTCGAGGCGACCATCGTGTCCATTGCCTACACCCTTCTGCCATGGTGCACACGTCCTGTATGCACCGTCTCCCGAACCCAGTGCGAGTGGTACCAGAGATACCCAGGTCCGCTGACGTTCATTCGCCCACGATCAGGCTCCTCCATGGCGTCAACAGCTGCGGGAACATAAGGAAGCGCAGGAGCATGTCAACTCCAGCGCTCCCCGCGTCTCGGCCGGCCCTAAGAACCGGCCAATCGTGGACAAAGAGAAAGGCCGCGGGTCAGGCGAGTGCCTTTCCCGCGGCCTTGAGAACTAGACCACACTACTACGGACGGGAGTTCCCGCTGAGCGTGTAGATGAGATCGTCGTCGCCGGGGGTGAGCCCATCGACGTCGAAATCGGTGTCAATCTCTTCGTCCGGACCGGCGGAGAGAACGACGCAGTCGAATTCCCAGCCACCCGCGCCATTCGTGGCAACGTCGAGGTTGCTACTGTTGGCAATGGGATCCAGGTAGATGGAGTTGATGGCGTAACGGTTGCCCCAGGGATCGGGATCGATCGGAGCGGTCATGTACGGGCCGCGCCAGGCAAACTCGCTGTTGAAGCCGCCGCTCTCGTAACGGGCGAACATCGGATCCTGATCGGCAGCGCCATTGATCAAGTCAGTAGGCGTGCGGTAGGAATGCGATGCATTGCGGCCGGGGTTGTTGGTGACAATGTGGTACTCGATGAAGTCCCTGTGACCGTAGTCAATGGGCTCGGCCCACGTGTTGTCGCCATCAGCGCCAACTTCGGGGATGTCACCGTCGGACACGAGCAGATTGACCCGATTGCCAACATCTTGGTCAGGTGCACTGCCCGAGATGAAATCGGAGTCCTGACGACCAGCGCCGCCCTTGGGGAAGTGCGAACCGTCACGCAGGAAGTAACTGTTCGCGGTGTCTTCGATGAACATATTGATCGCGCAGCCGATCGCTTGGATGTCTTCACGGCAGCGAACAATCTTCGCATTGCGGACGAAACGGTCAATCACCGGCGCCAGAATCGCACACAGGATCGACAGAACTGTCAGGATGATCGTCAACTCAATCAGGGACCAGAATTTTGTCTTGCGTAACATGGTAATCTTTCCTCCACACGGATGTCTGTTAGTTTTGGTCAGAGTGACGGTTTTGCTCAGCCTTGACCAAAGACCGGGCCCGTCCAGGAACGACTGCGGGGGACCACTCCCACAGACGCTGAAAGGTTCACTCGATCGCATCACCTCCTTCCGATTCTCTGCTCTTTCTCTGTTCTCTGATCGCAGGTTCGTTTCACTTTTTGCCGGGGCTCATGCCCTTGCGGCGAACGCTCTTTAGCAGAGGGGATGCCAAGGGATCTTGACAGTTCTTAAGGCGTTTGTATGCGGTATGTTACGACATGACAACAGGAACACATGGGAGCGGCAGCGGGGATCGAAAGGGAGGGCAAGAGCAACAACATCCGGAGGTACTCCCTACGCATTTTGTAGGTTGGAAGGACAACCGGACTGTGGGGAGCCCGAAGCTGGCGGAAGGCGGCGTGCGGAAGGCGGGGAGCAGTCGGCCCCCAATGCCGGCGGGGAGGGAGGCCCTTGGGTGGGTACGACGCGTGAGTTTGTCGACTACACCCTCAGATGAGCCTTGACATCCGCACGCGCGTTCTTATCCTAAAGGCCGACCAATTCAGGTGACCACCACGTTCCACGATGTAATAGACGCGGTCATGTCAGAATTCGACCCACATAACTCGAGTTGCCACGAAGTCATCACCCTCGGAGCAGAGAGCTACATCGCCCTCGCTTACGACGAGGAAGGGCGCGTCTATTGCGTCAAGGAGATCCGTAGCGCTCTTGGGCTTCTGCTTGACTGGAATGCCTCCCGAAACAAGGCCCTCGGCAAGCGGCGCAGGAAGGATGAACGACGCAAGAAGGAGCGAGCCAAGATCCCCTACCGCAAGAAGGCAGACCGCCTGAAAAGCGAATACCGGATCGGGAAGCTCCTTCAGCTTGACCACGGACCAATCGTGGAGATGCATGGCCTCCAGACGGTCAAATGGCCGTCGGCCCGTCTGGGCTTCGAGATTGGTCATGACCTGATTATGGAGTACATCCCGGGCCACGATCTGGGCGAAAAGAAGGTGACCCGCTCGCTGACCTTCGAACAGAAACTGGATTCGTTCTACCAGACCACCATCGCCCTCGGCTACATGCACGAACACGGCTTCGTCCATCTGGACATGAAACCCTCAAACGTCATGTGGACCGATGGGCGTGTACGACTGATTGATTTCGGAGTCAGTGTCAGCAAGCACGTGGAGCTGAGCAAGATTCGCGGGACATCTGGCTTCATGGCTCCTGAACAGATGACCAAGGGTGTGGTCGACGAACGAACAGATGTCTTCGGGCTAGGGGTCACCTTCAACGTGGTCTTTGGTGGGCACTCGCTGAAGCAACGCCTCCGGAAATCGAGGCACAGCGACCGGATGAACATCAAGGGCAACAACATGGACCACGATCGGTCACTGATCGATCCGGCCACTGAGATTCAACAGGTCCCCAAACTGCTGGACTTGGTCCAGCGCTGCACGATCCCGAAACGTTCGGACCGCGTACCGAACACTGCCGTCGTGGCCCAGGCTCTGCGGGAAATCGCTGAAGAGCACGATGTCGCCCTCACTGACCCCCTTACCGCGTCTACAGCCGAGGATGCGTGACCGCGACCATGCCGCGCGGATGCCGCCCCAAGCCGAGACCCGTTTTGTCGTCCGTCAAACCCAGTGCGACACGACCCGTTTCGGGGCCGGCCGCGTCGGTCGAAGGCGTGCCGCTCAGGGCAACGGGCGGTACGGAAACACAGCCTTAAGCGGCTGCGGCCTGGACCGTCTCCACCGACGTGGCCCATGACCCGATCCTGATCAACCGAACTGGTCGGACGGTAACGACCGGGGGGGCTTCACCAATGCTATTAGCTTTCTCTGGAGACGGTCGCGGCATGGTAGCCCCTCCCACTCTCGAGAAGCACACAATGTGGGAGGCCCGGACCGGCTCCGCCTGGAAGTGTAGTCGACTAAGTGGCATTCCACTTAGAAGGCAGGCGGTGCCACCCGGCGACTCATCGGCCAGACACGGGGGCAGAGAAAGCTAATAGCATTGGGGGCTTCTCCACAGCAGAGCAACTCTCCGTGCTGAAGCAGTAGGCGATTCGGTACGGCGACGCCTGGGGCCGGCACAGAAGCGAACGGGCTGCGCCGCGTGTGGCACAGCCCGTCGTGACAATCCATGTCTCCTGAGTTGAGGCCTTGTCTACGCCGCCTTGACCGCGATCTTCCGGGCTTGGGCCTCCTTGGCCTTGGGCAGGATGATCTCCAGCACTCCATTTGCGACGGTCGCTTTGATCCGCCCTTGATCAATCTGGTTGCCAAGGGCAAACGTGCGCTCATAGCTTCCGGTCGTGTACTCATGGTGCCGGAGCGCGTACCCCTCAGGCGCAGTCGGGGAAAACCGCCCCTCAAGACGGAGTTGCCGTCCTTCCACGTCGATGGTAACGCTCTTCTCATCTACACCAGGCATGTCAGCCTTCACAACCACGACACTCTCGGTCTCCCGGATGTCCACCCGAGGGATGTGGACAGCTCCTTCGTCCGTCCGGTCCACCGTTGCCGGGCTGGTCTCTGATTTGGTCACTGCTCTGTTCGACATCTGTCTGTCCTCCAAGTCGTCGTCCACATTGCGTAGGGGGCCTAGTCGCCTTCCCGTCAAGCCGCTTTGATAGCGATCCGCTTCGGTCGATCCACCTCAGCTCTGGGGAGCATGATCTGAAGCACCCCGTTCCGGTGTTGGGCGGATACCGTGTCAGGATCGACCTTGAACGGGAGGGAGAACGAGCGCTCAAAAGCGCCATCCCTACGTTCACGACGCAGATACGTCTCACCCTCGCCCAACTCGGCCGGCCGCTCGCCACGAATGGTGACGGTGTCGTTCTTGACCGTGATCTCGACCTCGTCCGGATCAACACCAGGAAGCTCTGCAGTCAAGATTGCGTCATCTTCCTTGACCCAGATGTTCACGGCAGGAAATCCGCCGCCGGAGTGCCGGCCACGCCTCTCCACTCCTCGGAAGAGCCGACTCATTTCCTCCTGCGCCCGGTCCAATTCGGCCCAGGGACTCCAAGCATTCCGTCGTGGTACTCTCCACAGCATGATTCAATCCTCCTTGCTCTGTTTGGGCTGTCTCAGCCCTCCGGTCGTGTCACTCGTCCAGACTGACCCCGGAGGCTTCTCACTGTCGTCGGTTGCCTTCAATGCATCGGCGATGCCAAATCCACTAGAACGTCTACAACCAGCTGTTGGCCAATATGGTACACATCCACAATGCCACATACAGGGCGAGCAGATCCCGGCAGGAAGTGCGCCATAATGACACACAATGAGCCACGTCGGCCTACAGGGAAGAGAAGATGGGGGGAACGGGAGGGAAGTTCAGTGGAAAGGAAGCCGGTCGCGGGCCGGAGCACCCTCCCACACTCAGGGTGACCGATCCCCCGTTCCTCCGTGGGAACGCCGAGGCTTGCGCTGCTGGACGGAGAGGGTCAACTCAGCATTGCCTTCTGCCATCCCAACCCAGGAAACGCCTTGGTGCAGCGACGCACCCGCCCCTCAGACGGCGGGGGGATGGGCAGACTCGGCTTTCAATCGGCGAGTCGGATGGCGTACGAGGTCGCGCCCGGCAGACGGTCCGTAGTACTGCATTGGTGGTGTTCTCCGAGGCCGAAGCGTCAGCCCTCTGCGACAACGTGCTTGAGCATACAGAGAGGGTTGGGGGAGTAGGCACGGGTGAAACGCACTCCGCTTTCGGCAAGGGCATCCATGTGAGGCGTGTGGAGGCATTCTCGACCCATGACGCAACTCATGCCGTCCGCAAACTGCTGATCAGTCATGACAATGAGGATATTGGGACGTTTCATGCGCGTGCTCCCCTTGACTTGAGCTGACCCACCGTCAAGGAGGCAACACCGGAGGCCTTCAAGAACGTTCGTCGTCTCATCCTGTGAGGGTCCTTCTCTCCCCCTGCTCCAAGGCTGGGGTCACTCCTGCAGACGCAGAATGCCCGCGCTCTCCACGTCACAGACGCGGCCGCCGGTAGGGGTCCATACGAGCCAGACGGGGTTGCCTGCCAGGTGAACTCCGATGTTCATCAGCCAGGCCCCGGGCAGGGCAGCAGGGGAGACACCGAGGGACTCCCAAGCGATGCGCCATTCGCACGTCCATCCTGTTTCGGAGGCCGTCACGGCATAGCGCGTTCCGCCGGCCAGCGTGGCTGCCTGTTGCGTGTCAGCTCCCATAGCGGTCAGGCTTTCAAAGCTCCCGTCACATCGCCCCGAAAGAACGAAGATGGGCGTCGACAGCGCCTTATCTGCGCTGGCAAAGGACCACTCCACCCCGCTCTGGGGATCGAACTCGAATCCGGTCGGTAAGGTGACATCAATGGCCAGATACAACGCCGCTGCGTCGTAGGCGAGCGACGCTCGGCCCCGGAAGGCCCCGCTGGCAGCCCCTTCGTGTGTCCGCGACAGCGTAATAGTGGCAGGATTCCCGCGCCAATCCCAGTCCGTGACTTCCCCGTCGATGGTCGGTGCTTTGGTGACGCGAGCCGCTGTGCAGGTCGGAGCCTTCGTCCCGTCACCGCCACCCGCGCTGATGTGGACGGCCGATATGCGAAAGCCGTCCCCTTCCACCTGGTCGCCGACGATGTTCCCACCCGTGATGGCCCTGTCCCAGACACCCGCCACAGTCTCCCCGATCGGGACTGCGCAGTCCGAGAAGCTGTTGTCCCGACACACAAGAAGCCCTTTCCGGTTGAGCGGGTCCGGTGACACCACAAGGGCCGGTACGGCAGAATCGGAGAAGCCGGCAAACTGGTTGTCACAGATCCGGAACAGGCCACCTACCCACACGCCTGCTTCGCCTCCGGTGACTTGGCCGCGGGCAAGGATGTTATCGGCGAATACCGCGGTTGGGCCTCCGAAAACATCCAGGTCAACCAGTTTGGTGCAGCTCTCGATGACATTGTGATGGATACTCCAGTGAAAGCCCTGCGGCGCCAGAAGCATGAACCGAGAGCCCTCAGTAAGGTCCGCATCCGCCACGAGTCGGAAGACACCTTCGTCAGGATCGAAGGCCTCTACTTCTGGTCCGATGTCCGGATCCGGTCGGCCGCGGTGCACCCACACAACCCGGTAGCCCCGGTAGGCGTGGGACCGTCGCCGTGGCCAGGTCATGCCACGGTCACATCGGAACGAACGTTTGTCCAGGACCTCCGTGATTCGCCCTGTTTTCTTCCCCGCCGACAGCCCAACCGCACAGCCACGCACCGTGTTGTCGTGCACAACCATATTGCGCCCGGGTTCCGTGAGTATGATGCCCTTTACCATCGGATCCGGTTCTCCCCGGACAATGATCTGGTTGTCGCTGACGGTGGCGTCATCTGCGTCCATCCGGATACCAAAGCGGGGCTTCGAGCGGTCCCGAACGCAGGTGAGGTCTATGGCATTGCCCGTGACAATCGTGTTAGCGGACGGCAGGTGACGGTCGTCCCCATAGCTGCTCGCCTCGATCGCCGACGTGTTGAAGTTCACGAAGATGTTGTTGCTGATGATCACCGGGGTCGCTCCGCCTGACGTCCGAACAGCGCATCCACCGTAGACCATCTCTTGTTCGAACGTGTTGTGAGCCACGATGTGCTGGCCGATGGGCAGCACATCGTACGCCTCATGGCGTGATCGCGTGTTGCCAATGGCGACTGTTCCCGCGTTACGGATGTAGTTCCCCACGATTTTCACGAACCGCGACGCCCCTTCCCAACTGCACCCTCCGACGTCCTGGATTCGGCAATACAGCACCGCCGTGTTCTCGGCGTGGTCGTTGTTGTTGAACGCATTACGGGCACAGTCCACAACCGTGCAGTTGCGGTAGACGATCGACTTGGTGTACCGCTCGGGATCGGTATTCCCGCGACGACTTCGACTTGACGAGTAGAAACACTCTGCCGACATGCCGGTCGCATGGCAATTCTCCACGAGAACGCGTTCCGGCGTGCGAATGCCAACCGCATTGCAGTGCTTGGCAAAGAACCCCCACATGTGTGGGTAGCCCTGGGTCCGCATCGAGCCCATCTGTCGCCGTTCCGCAAACCCGCTGAAGCCCCGGAAACGGAGATTCCTCAGGGTGACCGACGTTCCGCCAACAATGGAAATGCATGCCCCGGTCCCGTTGCCGATGTCGAGAACAGTCGTTTCTTCATTCGCCCCTTCGACCTGAATGCCATCCGCGTTCCGCAGAGTCAACCCACGGGTCAGCCGGTAACGGCCGGGAGGAATGAAGACGTTGCGCCCTTGGCTGACGGCTCGGTCAAAGGCAAGCTGGAGCGGCCGGCTGTCTGTGTGCTGTACCGTGCACCCCTCAACGCCCAAAGGCGTGGCGTCTGCAAGCGTGAGCTGATCACCCTTGACCTCTGTGATCGTACTGATCAGTTGGTCACGGCCTCCGAAACTGATCACCGTGGGGATGCGCCAAAACGCAGGAGTAGGGAACCGCACCTCAACGCCGCCGCTCAATGCCTGCCAATCCTCCGTCGCTGCGGTGCCCTCTCCCTGCCAGGTCAGGCCGAGATCGTCGCTCCAACGGAATGTCGGGGGATTCGCGCCGGGGAAGTCCAGGAGATAGACCGTCCAGCTGCCCAGACTCCCGTCGTATCCCCGGGCCTGTAGCTGCTCCTTTACATCAGCAGTGCCCAGACGCCGGGCGATACTCCAGGCTTTGATGTCCGCGATGTGTGGGTTGCATCTGGAGATTGCGACCTCCTGTCCGACCTCGAAATCACCTGCCTCGGCGAGAGCGACGGTCCTGGCTCCCGGTGTGGTGCTGGCCAAGGTCTCAAACTCCGAACCACTGGCCCCGAAATCGCGCACGTTCAGGAACCCTTCCGCCTGTTCAATCTCCTCAAGAGAAACGGCGTCCACATCGGCTTCGGCTCCGGCCGGCACAGTGACCGCGAGGGTCGCCTTGCTCATCCCCTGCGGCAGTCGATAGGCACCTCGCACCGTCCCCCAACCCCCGGTTCGTGCTGGCGTCGGCTCACCGCGAGCGAATGCCCGGTCAGTTTTCAGGCTCCCCTTGGCGTCGTACTCATAGACCTTCAGCTCAACCGGACCGCCTCGGTACCGGAGAACGACCTCATACGTCAGGCCCCGGCGCAAACCAGGACAAAGCTGGATCAAGTGCGACGCGCGCTTCTTCTGAGCTGTAACACGCAGAAAACGACCCCCTGAGGCCGCGTCGCCCTCGACCACCGTCAGTTCACCTGGATACGCAGAGGAGAGACCCCAGTGAGCGGGAGCCTGAAGGTCAGTCTTCAGGTCCCATTTCCCCACCGCGTTCCCGACGGGGGCGGCCTTCAGCACAACCAAGTCCTCAAAGCTGCCGTTCTGAAGAGAGACGGGGGCGGTCAACGCTGGTGCTCCGGACAGGCCGAAGACCGCCAGACCGGACAGGCATTGGACGAGCTTCAGCAGCGATCCGGAAGTGGCAGTATTCATGGTACTATCCTCTGGATGTTCGTTACTCTTGCTCGGGTCCCGCAGCACCGTCCTCTGGCGGGACAGGAGCAGCTTTCCTCCGCGCTGCTCCCGAAGAGATCAGAAGTGCGGCCTGAAAGACAAGCAGCACAATGACGAAGACCCCGGCCGGCATGTAAGGAGCCCGGAGCCCGTGATTCTTCGCCAACCAGCCGCCGCCAAGCGACCCCAGGAGGATTCCCAGCAACAGCGTGGCTTCGTGCAGACCACTCTTGAGGCCACGAGACCCCGCTCCTTCGAGGCTCTTGTAGAGTCCTCGGTAGTAGTTGATGCCAACCGCCAGCCCGACCGCCAGATAGACCAATGCAAGCCAGATCCGTGAATGTGTTCGCCCGACACTCGCCACCATGAGACCGGCGAAGATCTGCGCCGGCATGGCTAGACGCCAATCATGGAGGCGCTGGCTCCAGAATAGCCCGAGAAAGAACACGACGCTGCGCCCCAGGGCGAGGCCGGCCATGAGGAACCCGAAGACAGCGGCGTTGACCCCGAGCGTCATCCCAAGCTCGGGAAATACGCCACTCATCAGGCCCAGCAACGAACAGACCGCCATGTTGCTGAGCCACACTGAAACCAACTCCCGCTTGACCCCCACAACCGGAGCAGTGCGCACAACTGCCTCCGGTCGACCGTGGCCACATCGAAATCGCAGCATCAGAGCACAGGCCAGACCAGCCGGCAGGACCGCACAGAGGAAAGGGAGCGGCTTGGACAGACCGAACAGCCACCCGGAAACCAGCCCGCCAAGCATCCCCCCGACGCTCCAGGACAGGTTCACCGCTCCGGTGGCAACACCCAACTGTTCCTTGGAATGCGAGTCTCCCACCCAGGAAAAGAGAGCGGGCCACATCGGCGAAATCACCAGCGCCCAAAAGACCGTCAGGACGCAAAGCTGCGAGAACTCCGACGTGAACGCCGTAGCCAGGAACGCCAGACAGATCCCGACTGTGCTGAAGGCGATGAGCGCCTTGCGGTTGAGGCGATCTGACAACATAGACGCGGGCACGCACGCGAGGATGTAGGCCGCACCGCGCAAGGCCGTGAGAATACCCAGCCGCATGGAATCGGCGCCGAAAGCCAACCCCAGGTAAGGCAACGCAACGAAAAACATGCCGTTGGCGAGATCAAGCCCGAAGGCCCCCCCGCAGAAACGTCCGGTGTGACGCCAGTCAATCTGTGCACGACCGCTGTTCTGATCGGTCACGTCATGGCTCCCTGTGTCCTGTGGTCCCAGACTGACGGTCCCGGAGCACCGGCTGGAAAGGGTTGATGCGTTGTTGGTTGTACGCTGTACGTTACGTGCCCAAAGGGGGGCCACAACCCGTGATGGACCGCGACACCAGCGAATGAACAGTTGCGGGCCAACACTCGAGGCCGCATGGTAACATCTCTATCGCCGCTGCCCCGCCTCCCGTGCCCATGAACAGGATGGATCGAACATGCGTCGCGCACTGACCGTCATTCCAATGACTCTGACTGTCCTGTCCGCTTGCTGTCACGCCCAGACTCCCCTCAAGACGGCCGACACATTGCTCCTGTGGCACTGCGAATCGGAGGCGACCGTCGACTATGCAACTGGCGATCCCCGTGTGGCGTTGACCGGGGGAAGCATCACAGTCGGCAAGCATGGCAACGGTCTGCATTTGGCGAAAGACCAATTCGTCACGGTTGCCTCGAAAGGAAATGTCCTGGCCAGGCAAGGCACAGTCATGTTCTGGTTCAGACCAGACTGGTCCACGAAGGACAAAACGTCCTCCCATTCTCTGCTCTCCTGGCGGTGGGCCGATGGACGCTGGGCAGACGCGACCCTGGGAGACGGGTACTGCGTACTCAGTGATGGCTGGTGGGAAAGTGGGGGTGGGGCAGATCGCCTCTATCTCGTGTTCGAAAACCAGCTCTATGCACACACATCCCGTCCCCAGGAGTTTGTGGTTGGTCGCTGGATTCACGTCGCCTTCACGTGGGAATTCACCGACCACCCGATCGCCTCGCTGTTCATCAACGGCGAACGCAGCGGAACAGCCAACGGCAAGCCCTGCTCCGAGATTCCTCGTATCAGCTCGGCGATTCACTTAGGCACGGACCGCGGCGCGGATGGTGGCGGAGAACGGTCCGCGGAAGGCACGTTTGACAGCATCGCGATCCTCTCCAGGGCTCTTTCCTCCAACGAGATACGGGAGGCATTTCGCAATCAGGAGCCAGAATGGGCGGCCATTGAGGCAGAGAAGTTCCAGTGGCTGCGTGACGGGCTTGCCAAGCCCTACACGCCAAGACGCACTCCTGAGGGGCAAATTCTCGAGAGCCGCGCCCTGCTCGACGAGGGGAATGGTTGGATCACTCCAGAAGGGGCACAGACGCGAATAGAGAGGCTCAAGCAGGCCGGCTTCAACGTCTACATTCCCTGCATCTGGCACGGACGGGGGACCACTTGGCCAAGCGAGTTGGCCCCCCAGGATGCGGGGACTGCCAAACTCCTCAACGAAACGCCGACATATGATCCGCTCCACAATCTGATCGCGTCCGCTCACGCGGCAGGTATTGAGGTGCATCCCTGGTTTTGCGTCATGTACCGCGATGAGCGCTGGCCACACATGGCCGAGTTCGCGGAAGAGGGGACGCCGAAAGGAGCCTTCGAAGCACACAGCCTTGCCTTCCGGAAGCGCATCATAGAACTGATGCTCGAGGTGATTGAGCGTTACGATGTGGATGGCATCAACCTGGACTACATCCGGACCAAGGGGACCTCCAAGAGTGCGACCGCACGGCAGAGCTTTCGGGAACAGTTCGGCCTGGAACTCGAGGAAGCGCTCAAACAAAAGCAGGCCAACGGCTGGGGCAACGCGGATGTTCTGGCCTGGCAGGCGAGAGCGATCGACGAGATAGTGGAGACCATTTCCACGCGTGGAAGAGCATTGAAGCCGTCTCTCATTGTGAGTATCGACGGCCATCCCCCGAAACCCGGTGAGATGCGGAGTCCGCAAGGGCGGAACGGGGTGGAGTGGGTGGCAAAGGGCTGGATCGATGTGCTCTACACGATGGACTACAACAAGCATCTCTCATGGAAAAAGGCCGACTTACTGCGGGCCGCCTTTCCTTCCCCATCGGCCTTGGTGACGATCGCAGGAAACTATGATCGCATGCCTGACCGTAAGGTGGTTCCCCGAGACGCAACGCTGGTCGCGGACCTCGTTGGTTTCCTCCAACGCCGGAACCACGGCAATGGCTTGGCCCTCTACCTCTACAGCATGCTGGACGATGCCCAGATCACAGCCCTGCGCAAAGGCCCTTTCCGGCAAGACGCAATACCGGCCTGGACCAGCAGTCAACGCCGGTAGCACCACATCAGAACACCCGCTGGGAACCACACCGAGGGAAATGGGTCATACATGGTATGTTGACCAGTGTGGTCATGTATCACTTCGAGACCAAAGAAGGATCGGGGCAAGGCAACTTAGGACAGTGTGAACAGATAGGAGGATTGAGTGATGAGAAAGCAATTGTTGATGAGTATCGGGGCGTTGCTGGCGGTGCAGATAGCGGTTGTGGCGCAATGCCCGTTCAGTGCGGCCAAGAGCAAGAGCCCGTGTGGAACGGCGGCCGGGTGTGCTGCCCCGGTGGATGCAGCGGCGGTTGAGGCAACGATCAGTACAGATGCTCTGGCAGCCATCCTGAGGTCCGGAGTGTCGGTTGCGGTACTCGACGCGCGAACAGGGAAGTACGATGATGGGCGGCGCATCCCGGGGGCAAAGTCCCTGGCTTCCAACGCAACTGCCGACCAGGTGAAGGCGGCGGCGGGGGAGAAGAAGGATGGCCTGATCGTTGCCTACTGCTCGAACCTCAAATGCCCGGCAAGCAAACGGCTCGCAACATCCCTGAAGAAGCTGGGCTACACGAACGTGCTGGAGTACCCCGAAGGTATAGATGGTTGGGCAAAAGCCGGAAAAACCGTGGCAAAGGCCAACTAACCAGGGACGACAGCAAGATCGACTGAAGACAAGACGGCGGCATACGTTTCAGGTTGGACCTGAACGGATGCCGACCGTCTTTCTCGTCCCTACCCACCCTCGTTTCCGCCCGGCAAATCTCACGCTCTTTGAGGAACGCCCGAAAGCGGGTTATAGTCTTTCTTAGCGTTCGGTGCATCGAAGGGTATTGCCCGAACGAACGGGGTAGGAGAACAGGATGATTGCAGCACTCACGCCGGCCCATTATGCTGACATGGCGGATCTCATCCGCCGAAACCCGTGGCGAGCATTCAGGAACGGGATATTTGTACCGTGTTCGGTGCTCACTGACCATGACGTCCTGCAGGCCTTTGACGTTGACACGGAGCCGGATGCCGACCTGAGTCTCGGCGCCTATGACGGGAAGAAGCTCCTCGGCTTCGTACGCGCGCTCGATGAACCTGACAGGAACCGGATACGTATCCCGTTGGTCGATGCACGACGGGGCAAGGCATTCGCCGAGACGATCACGGAGCTCCTCTCCCGCATCCTGGACGAAGCTGAACAGCGGGGACGCGCCGAAATCGTGATCCAACCCATGCCCCCCCTGGCCAGCACCTTCGACCTGCGCGATGACGAGGCCCTGGATGTCCTGTTCAGCCTGGGGTTCTGGAAGGATCCTATCATCGCCGCTGAGATGCGCCGCAGCCTTAAAGGGTACACGATCTCTGAACGCGATCAGGAGCGAATCCGGTTTCTGGCCAGTGAGGGAATAACTATCCGACACGCGGTTCAGGATGATGAGGTCCTCCTGGACACCTATTTCGAGGGCAACCTGACGACCGGGTGGCCTGGAATGACCTTTGCGACATTTGTCCGCGATGGGCCGGAGTTCGTCGTCCTGGCTCTGCGTGGCGAAGACGTCATTGGTTACGCGACGTTCTTCTCCAGCACGGTGTTCACAGAACTGCCCGAGTTCGGGCCTGTCTTTGTCGAGCCCGAGTACCGCGGGAATGGGCTTTCGAGCGTTCTGCACGCGGTGGCGTTGGCACAGATCGCCAGGCTGGGGCGAGCCAAGGAAATACAACTGAGCTGTTTCCCCGACAAGTTCCCGATCTATACCCACCAGGGGTATATGTTCAGGAACAAGTACCTCTTCCGAGCAACGCTTCCGGTCGGACACCTGATCTGATTCTCCCCCGCCGCACTCTCCGTGGTGGCACCCACCACGGAGAGTGTCATATTCCCCCTAGACGATGCTGACTGAGCCCTATCAGTTGGCCCCGGAGCGCTGACACGTCGTGTGGTCAATGCCGCGTGGCGATGGTCGGGGCCTGCCCTGACATGGGTGTCTCCCAAGCAGTGCCCCCTCCCTGCATTTCCACCAAACAGCGATGGTACAGATGAACACTCGTTACGCGACAGTCGTCGTTCTGGCCGCATGTGTGACCAGCGTGGCTCAAGTGCCGGCTCCCAACAGAGACGACTGGCAGATCCACAGCTGGAATTCGGGTGCCTGGACGAAGTCTGATCGCTTGCCGGAGGCGGCAGGTAACGCCATTCTGTTCGCCCGCAACGGGAAGCGCGAGTGCATTGCAAGGACGTTTGAGGTCGACCTGGACAAGACCCCCGTCCTCGAGATTGTTGCCGGAGCAGGCAACTGCCACTGGCGACTCAGCGCCGGTATTGAGGGCCAGGAAGAACTCCTGATCGCGGACCACCAAGTGGTCGGAACCTGTCGCAGGAACGTGTCGCAACGGCTCGCTGCAACGGCTCGCCAACGAGTATGCGTTCGCCTGACCATGTGGGGTTGGGGGGGCTCGGACAAGCAGCAATTGCTTCTGCAGCGCGCAGCGTTCATCGTTGCTGGCGCTGACGTGGACGCCACTGGGCTTGGCGGCGTCATGATCGAACGCCACGCCGCCGTCCTCAGGCGCGCGGAGACCATCGCATGCGTCAGACATGCCCACCCTTCGCTGCGTTACCGTCAGGAACAAAAACGGGACCTGATCCGGAAGGCCCGTTCCACTCACGCTCTGTTCGCTAGGAGTGTGGTCAAGGTCCTTGACAGTCTGGCCGCGGAAAAGGTGAAGCCCACCTACAGGCTTGAAGGGGAGCTCCTTACCAAGACATCACACGCCTGGCGCGAGGGCCTGCTTCAGCTTCACCCCCCCGAGCCACCTGAACTCGGGCCTGGTCAGGGAGGACGGATCTTTGGCGATGCACGCCCGGAGAGTACCTGGCGCGTGCTCTGCTGGCATGACTTTTCCCGCTGGGTAATTGGCTCGGCACTCACGGATGACCCGGCCTTTTCAGAACAGGCCAAACGCTGGATCCTCGCCATGGCACGCTGGCGATTCTGGCAACACCCCGAGTACGTCTACTTCGACTTCGCGACCGCGTATGCACTTCAGAATTTTGCCTCCGGATATGATATCGCGAATGCCGTCATGAACGAGGCCGAACGCTCGGAAGTCCGGGCGGCGATTGCTCAGATGGCCAAGGGGCTCTACCTGAGCACACTCACAGGCCACGGAACGATCTACAACGATCTGCGGGGGAACCACACGGCTGTGACCATGTGCGGCCTGGGCCTCGCGGGCCTCGTATTGCTGGAGGAACACCCCGAGGCCGGGCAATGGGCCGCTCTCGCCGAACAGTTCATGATTGACTGCTTCGAGGAGCACACCAGCGGGGCCTGGACGGAATCCCCCAGCTACGGGCAGTACGGGATCGATGAGTGGCTCAAACTCGCCGAAGCGCTGCGCAATGTCACTGGACGAGACCACATGAAACACCCCTTCTTCACCCGATACGCCGATTTCAGCCTGATGATCCACGACTGGGAAGGCCGAAATCTGGGCTACAACGGGGGGGGCTGGGCCTCGCGCTGGAACCACTGGATCTTCCTCCGTATCGCCGATGAACTACAACGCTCTGACGTTCAATGGCTCGCCAACTTCTGTCTGGAAAGTATGGAGCAGATGCACGGCTATGGAGATGCGTTCTGGTGGGCCAACCCCGCGCTTGACGCGCGCCGACCGACTGCGAGCCGAGTCGGGAACTTGTACGACGACATCGGCCTGAGCGTATGGCGGAGCGGCTGGGAAGACAGTGCCACAATTCTCCTTCACCACTGCGGACGCAAGGGACAGCACAAAGAGGAGAATATGAATCATGTCACGCTGTACGCGAAAGGCAGGAGGATGCTCCCTGACGGGGTGGGGGGAAGGACAGCGGACCATAATGTGCCGATGATCGGCGGCCGCAAGCAGAATAAATGGGGCCCGGGGAGAACGCTGGCGTTCCACTCGGATGAACGCAGCGGCTACTCTCTGGGAGATGCAACGCGGGCGTATGGCCCCAGGACGCTGAGGCATGTCCTCTATCTCCGGTCCGGGGTCCTGGTCCTCGTGGACGATATCAAGACGTCCGGCCGTCGCCCGGTTGAGATATCCGCTGCACTCCATCCGCAAGGCGACACAGCCCTCGCCGGAGAGGGGTTCCGGGTAGACAACAACGGCGTGCAAATGATCGGAGCGTTCAGCGATGGCCTCGGACAGGTCCTGTCCCCGGTGATCACACCGCGCACGAAAGCGAAAATCGCGACGCATGATGTGAGCGTCACACAGACCGCCGGGGACGGTGTCCGAACGATCAGCTGTCTGAGATTCGACACTGAGGACGCCCTGCCGGGAAACACCATGACAGTCAGCGCGCGCGATGGTGCCATCGACTTCCACGTGGGCTCGGAAGTGGTGCGAGTAGGAACAGCCGCTGGGATGATCGAGGGCCAAATCAGCACCACGGGCGCCTTGTGGGTTGCCCGGCTGGTGAATGGACAGGCCACGGACATCCTGGCCGTGGCTTCCGAACCCCTGCAAGAAGCTGAGATTCGTGAACAGGGCAAACGCATACAAGGAAGGGGCTGCGTGAGCTGGAGTAACGTGCTGGAGCCATGATTGGCCTCGAGGCAGATCGCGTCCGCCGGTAGTGAGGCTAACCAGGGGTGAATGGCGCCGAGAAGAGACCCCAGCGACGTTGGCTTTGGTCAATGAGACTGCGGCGACGGGGGGGGATGGGTGGAAAAGCCACTCTCAAGAGAGTCCTCTCCGGCTCCACCGGCACAAGCCGTTGGGGGCCGAAATGCCACACACCCGTTGCCACGCCATGGGCTCGCGAGGCCGCGGGTACGGCAGAGCCGAGGGAGACGGGCTTCACGGCTTCCGTAGGAGGGGGTCACAAATTCCCGTGGAAGAAAGCCAGCTTCAGGCTCAGTCGCAGCACGACAATCTGAACCAGTATCGTCCCGACGATCGCGATGGAACAAATTCGGGCTTTGCGGTCGTCAACTCTCTCAACCAGTGTCTGAATGCAGGGGACGAAGAGGACGGGGGTGAAGAGGAGCGAGAGCCGGGCGATCTCGCCCCGGCAATAGGGGTGGATCAGGAGATACACAAGAAACACCCCCGCCGCCCATCTGAACAACGTTGCGCCGTCGACCTCAAATAGGGAGCGGATGCTGCTACCTCGATACCAGGAAGGTAGCACCAGCAACCATGGAATACCGAAGAATACAGCGAACTCGATGGGATTGACAAGAATCCAGCGCCAACTCCGTGACGTATCGAGGTAGAACTCTGTGTTATTGCGCATGCAGGCGAAGCAGATCTCGATGATCCGCACGCCGGCACCGTAACAGAGCAGCACGATCAGGCCCCCGCCTGCGTAGAAGGCCAGGAGCGCCAGCCAGCTTCTCCGATGCCGAACGCCGTGGGTCAACAGAATCACAGTGGTCATTGCGATCAACACGCCGTACCCCAAGGTGATCACGACACCGACTCCGGCCAACAGTCCGGCCACACACATCGCCGCCAACCGCCGCCTTTCCTCCGTGGCCGTCAGGCCCACAACCAGCACGAGCGTCCACAGGCTCGAGAGGGTAAAGAGCAGCACATCATAGTGCCCAAGGAACAGGATGGGTGCGGGAGCGGCCAGCGTGGCCAGCCCGGCAAGCCCCAAGCGGTCATCGCGCCGGCTCAGCCGGCTCACCGCCGCCATGCAGCATATGCGCGTCACGGTCATCCCGGCCAGGAAGAGGAGAACAACCAGACAGGCAGCCCGGTAGACGGCGTCGTCATCAAGCAGGTCCTCGAAATAGCGAAATGTCTTTGCCTGAGACAATCCCACGTGGGCGTCTTTGGAGAGGCGGCTCGCCAGCGCTTGAGTCGCCCTGGGGAACCGGCGGCATGCACGCAGAATCAGGTGCGAGAAGAGGACATTCCCGGGAGGATGGACATCCAGGTGATGCACCGCGCCGTTGACCTTCGAGCGCAGATTGTGGAAATCCCGGAAGTACGTCCCCCCGTCCTCTATGCGTGCGGCCTCCGAGAGGTACCCCGTCGTGTGGCGATCGAGGATGGCATAAATGTTCTCGGTCAGGCCGATTTTCCCCGCCAACAGCACGTGGACATCGATCCAGGCAAGCGCCACAAGAAGCCCCAGAAGAGCAATGCCACGGATCCGTCTGTCCCCGCGAGCCGCGTCCGCAATGTGGGCACAGAAACAGGCAAAGCCAAATCCCAGAACGATGGCCGTACACTCGATCCACGGGAAGTCGATTTGCGCGTAACGGCGCCAGCCCCACTCACCGGGAATGCCCAGATGCAGGGATGTGCAGACGACCAGGAGAGCGACCAGGCCAACCGCGGAAGCAGCCAAGACGAGCACCAAGGTCAGGGGCACGCCTGACGGCCTGGCCGCCTTGACGGCTCCGGTATCGGGGTCTGTTTGGGAAGAGTCGGTCACCGGAAACTCCTGGACTCCTTCGCCCCACAATGCCGGCATGGCGACGGAAAAAAGCGGATCGGCGGCTATCTTAGCATCTGGTCAGAAGTCCCGTCAGATGGGTCGCCCTTCCGCGAACAGACTCGGTTCTCAGAGCGGAGAGCATGCCCCGAGTGGAGGCTTCTGTAACGGCTCTATTTTACTGTAGGAACTCTCTCTCTACCACGCGGACGGGACGGTCATTGCCGGGTGTACTGAGGTCGGACGACACAGACTCACGTTCCGCAAGAGCCACTTCCCCATTGAGGCGCACATGGCCGCGAAGCCCAATACCGCAGTTGTCATCCCTACCTACAATGAACGGGACACAATCACAACCATTCTGGACGCTGTCCGGAACCGGCTGCCGGCTGCCGACATTCTGGTCGTTGACGATTCATCCCCGGATGGGACAGCCGGGATAGTGACGGACCGCGGACGGGAAGACAGCCACATCGGGTTACTTCTGCGCGAGACCAAGGAGGGGCTGGGCGCCGCCTATGTCGCCGGCTTCCGACAGCTCATGAGTGCAGGTTACGAACGTATCGTGCAGATGGACGCCGATTTCTCCCACGACCCGGCCTACCTGTTACCCATGCTGGCCGAACTGGACGGCGGCGCGGATCTGGTCATTGGATCACGCTACGTCAGAGGCGGCGGGACTCAGAACTGGCCTCTGTTACGGCGTCTGACGAGCCGAGGAGGGTCGCTCTATGCAGCCTTGGTTCTGGGGCTCCCCATTCGTGACGTGACTGGTGGCTTCAAGGCATGGTCGACCGCGCTCCTTCGTGGCGTGATCAAGCACGACCTGGCCTTGGCGGGCTTCGGGTTCCAAATCGAGATGAACTACCGGGCGCACCTGCTGGGGGCTCAGATCAAAGAGGTACCGATCATCTTCCCTGACCGTACCGAAGGTCAATCCAAGATGAGTGGCGGCATCTTCGCCGAGGCGTTCTTGGGGGTCCTTCGACTCCGACGTGCAGGGCAGCGACTAGTGGAGTAAGCTTAACAACAACCCATCTACGTGAGCAGTGAACAAGTGAAGTCGAATCTGCCTCTCAAATCCATCTGCATTCCAGCTGCCCCGCCGGTCAACGTGAGCGACTATGTTCCGCTGATTGACCACCCTCTCTTTCAGCGGCTCCGTCTGCGCAAGCAGCTTGGCGTGAACTACCTGGTCTTTCCGGGGGCCGTGCACACCCGTTTTGAGCATGCGATCGGTTCGCTCGCTCTGACCCAGCGGCTCTGCCACATCCAGCGCATCCCGGCCGATGATGCCCGCTGCCTCTGCGCCTTCGCTCTGCTCCATGACATCGGGCACGGACCGTTCTCTCATCAGATCGAGCCCATTATCGGCGACAGCCACAAGGACCATGGTCTTGAATGCCTCGAAGCGTTCACGACAGAGCTGGACGAGTGCGGCATCGATCGGGACAGGCTGGCAGCCTATTTTCGCGGTGAAGATCCCTTGGCTCAGTTCGTCAGTGACCGGAACCTCGGCACTGACAAACTCGACTATCTCACCCGTGATGCGCTCCATATCGGGTTCACCGGCATGCCCGATGTGGAGAAGATCCAGTACTACACCGCGATCCTCGAAGAAGGCGGCCTGGCCATTGAGGAGAAATTTCTTGAGGACATCAAACGCGTCCAGAAATTCTACTCCTACCTTCACCAGCACGGGTACCTGAACAAGACAGCCCTTTCCGTACAGCGGATCTTCCAGCGGGCCGTCCAGGAAGAACTGGCCGAGAGTCACGTCGAACGAACCGACCTGTGGGACATGACCGACGAGGGGCTTAGCCAGTGGCTGCGAACGGGGAAGAGCAGCCTCGCACGCAGCTTGATCGCCCTCCTGGACACACGGGCTTTCCATCGCAGTGCATTCGTGATCAAGCCAAACGGATTCGGCTATGTCGAACGCCGCGCCGGCAAAGATGTGCAGACGTGCGAGTGGTCGAGACAGAAAATCCGGCGATTCAGCGAGACTTTCTCATGCTGCGACCGCCTGACCGCTCTGGAGAATGCCCTGGCAGAGGAGCTGGAAATGCCCCCCGGCGATGTGCTGTTCGCAGCAATGCCGTTCTTCGATAAACTCGTGCCGCGTGATGTGCGCGTCTTTTCCGCTCGGACCGGACGCGGGTTCTGGCTTTTCACGAAAGACCGGGACCACTGCCAGTCCCTGCAGGGAGATTATTCCAGAACGTTCGCGATCCGGGTAATCGTGCCCCCGGATAAGCGAGCTGCCGTGCGCCGACAATCCGACACCATCCAACGCTTTCTGGAGCAGAGCGTCAAGAACGTTTCCTGACTCCCCGGACACGGGCCGGACGGCCCTGCTCCTGCGCCCCCGCTCTGCCCTCCGACAGCCGATCTTCTGTTGCATCCCTTCTCTGCCACCGTGGCTTTGGCTTTCCAGCTTTGGCTGAGTACCTTAGGATGTTCTACACCATGCTCACTATTGGCTGGCTGCCGCCTGGCAGCGGCCGCTGGAATCGCCATCTCGTGAAATACCTCCGCAACACTGCCGCGTATCTCATCCGCCCCTGGACAGCCTGCATCGTCTGCGTTGGCCTTCTTCTGGGAACAGCCGCCGCACAGGACGCACCTTCAGCTGCCACCCATGCGCAGCCCCTCGTGTGGATATTCACCGGGCTTCCGGGCGATGTGGAACACCTGATGCGATTCTCGGAAACAGCGGATCTCATCCACCAAACGCTTCAAACCCGTTTCGGCATCACCAAGAATGACCTCCGCATGCTGTTTGGAGAAGGCGACTGGGGAGGACACGAGCCATGTACACGCGCCAATTTTGACGACGAGATCGGGCGCATCGTGGAAGCAACCAGGTCACCGGATGCACGCCCAATCTGGGTTTTCTTTGTCGGTCACGCCAACTCCAACGATCGTGATGCGTTCTTCAATATTGGAGGCCCTGACCCAAGCGCTCGGGCCTTGGGCAAGGCGTTGCGCAAGACCCGGACCACCGTTCCTTTGGTGCTCTGGCTGACAACGGCTGCCAGCGGCAAGTTTGTGAAGCACCTGACTGGCCCCGGACGGGTCGTCGTCGCGGCATGTGCCGACGATGTGGAGGACAACGAGACAGAGTTCCCGCACGTCCTGGCCCAGGCGATGGCGGCTCCGGGAACAGACGCGAACGCAGACGGATTCGTCTCAGTCCTCGAGCTTTTTGTGGCAGTGAAGGCTGGACTCAAGGAGAGCTACGAGAACGAGGACCTCATTCAGACAGAACGCCCGTTGCTCGACGGCGACGGGGATGGACAGGCCACGGCCACACCCGCACAGACGGATGCGGCCCCAGCCGGGAACGTTCGGCTCACCATCACGCCAAACCAATAGCGAGTAACTCACCATGACCGAACCAAATTCTCCCTCCGAAGTCGCCTTGGTCGAACGCCTCGTGGCCGCCCATGACACCCTGATGAACGAGATCAGCAAGGCCGTCTACGGACAGCACGAAGCGTTGGAGCTAATCCTTGTAAGCCTCCTCTGCCGAGGGCACTCACTGCTCCTGGGGCTACCCGGGCTGGGCAAGACGCTCATGGCCAGCACAGTCGCCCGGAGTCTCGACCTCGAATTCTGTCGCATTCAGTTCACCCCGGACCTCATGCCCGCGGATATCACCGGTACAGATGTGATTGATGAAGACCCAGACAGCGGGCGCCGCTTCCGGGAGTTCCTCCCCGGCCCTATTTTCGCCAACCTCGTGCTGGCGGACGAGATCAATCGGACGCCCCCAAAGACCCAGGCCGCGCTGCTCCAGGCCATGCAGGAGCATGAGGTCTCGGTAGGGCGGACAACCTACGACCTGAAGCCTCCTTTCATGGTACTGGCAACTCAGAATCCCATTGAACTTGAGGGGACGTACGTACTCCCCGAAGCCCAGTTGGACCGGTTCATGTTCTGCATCCGCGTCACCTACCCTTCCCAGGCGGAGGAAGTCGAAATCGTGAAAGGAACAACGAGCACGTACGTGCCCGACATCCATAAGGTCATGACCTCCGACGAGGTGATTCAGCTGCAGGACCTCGTGCGCGGTGTCCCGGTCGCCGATGACGTGGTGGACTACGCCGTCCGCCTGGTCGCCGCAAGCCGCCCGGACGACAGCAGCGCCACGGAAAGCGTGGCTCAGTACGTGAGCTACGGGGCAAGCCCACGGGCCTCGCAATATCTCGTTCTGGGAGCGAAGGCCAGAGCCCTGCTCCAGAGCCGATACCACGTGAATTTCGCGGATGTCCAGGCGATCGCGAAGCCTGTCCTGCGGCATCGCCTGGTGCTCAACTTCCGCAGTCGCGCGGACAAGGTCGAGTCAGACCACATCGTGGACCAGATTCTGGAAGCCGTCCCGGAAGAAAAGTAGCGAGCAGCGGGAAGCAGGTAGCGATCAGTGGCAGTAGCTGAGCAACCAACCAAATGGCTTGAGGATCCGGACCTCTTCATGTCCATGGAGGATCTTGAGCTGGTGGCATACGGGGTCGTCGAGGGCGCCCTGCATGGCCTGCACCGCAGCCCGTATATCGGCTTCAGTGTCGAGTTTGACGCTCACCGCGAATACCAGTTCGGGGACGATCTCCGCTACGTCAACTGGAATCTCTGGGGACGAACAGACCGCCTCTACATCAAACAGTTCAAAGCCGACACGAACCTCAACCTTTACTTGCTGTTGGACACAAGCGGGTCCATGCTCACCGACCATGGACCAACCGCAAAATGGCGCTACGGGGCCAGGGCCATCGCAGCGCTGTCATTCCTCTCGCTCCGTACGCGCGACGCAACCGGGCTCTTCCTCCTTCAGGACCACGTGCGTGGCCATGTTCCGCCGCGTGTCCGGCCAGGCCAGTTCCATGAGATTCTGGCAGCGTTGACAGAAACCGAACCGACAGGCTCAACCGACATTGCCCGTGCCCTCGAGGAAACACTTGAGCTCTGCCGCCGCCGCGGGATTGTCCTGCTTGTTTCCGATCTCTTCGACAACGAAGACGACATCCTGCGCAGCCTGTCAGCCCTGCGTTACTACGGGCATGAAGTGATCGTCCTCCACCTGCTTGACCCATGGGAGCACACCCTTCCGACCCGCGGCCAGTACGAGTTCCGGGATCTGGAAACGGGAGAGACTGTCCGCGCCCACGCCGGTTCGCTACGGGAATCCTATGGGCAGGTCGTGCAGGACTGGCGAGAAGGCCTCAGGAAGCGCTGCGAAGATGCCGGTATTGACTGGCTGGCGTGCGATACAGACACCCCGTTGCGCGAGCTTCTGATCGATTATCTACTAAAGAGAGCGACGTTGCACTGATGGGGCTGATCAACGCAGGCATTTTGGCAGGATTGGCGACACTGGCGATACCAGTGGCGATTCACCTGCTGCGCAGCCGTCAGTACCAGCCCGCCATCATGGGCAGCCTTCGCTTCCTCCAGCAGGCTCTTCAGCAAAACGTGCGGTGGCGGCGCCTGCAGAACCTACTTCTCCTCCTCCTCCGACTGCTGATCGTGGCCCTCCTGACATTGCTCTTCGCCCGCCCTTTTTTGGAGAAGCCCAACCCGGAAGCTGACGACGAACTGCATGTTCTCGTGCTCCTGGATACCTCCGCAAGCATGTCCGGGGTCGCGTTCGGAACGGCAAACCTTGAGTTGGCTCAAGAGACCGCGCAGCGCGTCCTCACGGAGATGCCGGAGAAGGCGCGAGTCACCTTGGCCACCTTCGCGGAGGAAGCCCGGGAGGTGGAGACCTTCGAGGACGTCGACGTGGAGCCAGTCGGGCACACCGATTACGGAGCCGCGCTTTTGTGGGGTGCAACCCGCCTTCAGCGCTCCGAGCGAGCCCGGAAACGCATCATTCTGATCACGGATCTGCAGGAGACGGGAGTGCCGGTCGAGCCTATGAAGGAGTGGCATCTGGACACCCAGGTCGTCATCGAGTCTGTGCCACAGGCCGGGACGTGGAACGCGGGAATCGATCGCGTCAAGCAGCCCACTCCGTACGCCCGAAAGGACGCGTTGCTGGAGGTGAATATCGCCGTGTTCGGCAGCCCGCCGGAGGCGGAGGTCGAAGATGACGTAGACGTCCTGATGGAAATCGAGGATCGGGAACCAGCCAAACACAGCGGCCCACTCTCCACCCGCACGATGGCGATCCCGTGGCACCCAACCGGCCCCGGCCGGTACACCGGCACGGTGCGAATGGAGACCGGCGATGCCTACGCATGGGACGACGTCCGCCCATTCAGCATCGACGTGAAGGAGCCGATGGTCGTCCACCTCGTCAACGGAGAGCCCGGCCAGACGCGTTTCGCTGATGAAACCTACTTTCTGCGCCAGGCGTTGGCGGTTCCCGTCACCGATGCACAGCAAGTCGCCTTCGAGACGCGCGAAAGCCAGGAACTTGGGGATTTGAGCAATACAGCGGTCGTAGCCCTCTGCAACGTGCCATTCTTGCAGCAGGCGGAAATCACGCGTTTGCGGACGTTCGTTCAGGGCGGCGGGGGCCTGGCCGTGTTTCTGGGCGATGCGGTTGAGCCTGATGACTATGAGCCCCTCCTCCGAGCCAAACTCATCCCTGGAACGCTGAAACGCGGAAAGGTCGCCGTCCCGAGACGTCTGATGACGTGGGATGCCGCCCATCCAGCGCTGGCGTTGTTCAGCAAGCGTGAATCCGGAGACCTCTCTCGCATCGTGTTCCGCGACGTGTTCGACGTGCAGCCAAACGAGAAGGCAGTCGTCCTGGCCCAATTGGACAACGACCGGCCCGCACTGATCGGCGGCCGGCTCGGGAAAGGGAGAATTCTCCTTGTGACCAATCCGTGTGACCGTGAATGGAGCGACTGGCCGGCGGAACGGGCGTTCCTGCCCCTCATGCGTGAACTGTTCGCCTTCCTGAGCAGGGGGTCAGGCGTCCCCGGCGAGCCGGCCGCTGCTCTGGGCTTGAACGCACCCGACAGCGCTCGGGAGACGGACATCCGCGCCCTGCCCGAAGAGGAGTTCAGGGCGCGCCTGGGAATCGGGGCAGCTCCCGTAGAGGAACTCGTGCAGCAGGACCCTCAGGAAGGACCGGAAGCGCGGGCGCGGGAGGATGAGATCTGGCCGTACCTGGCCCTGGGGCTTCTGGCCGCTTTGATGCTGGAGAACACCCTCGCAGATCGAGGTCGATCATGACAAAACAACCGACGTCCCTGACGCAGCGGCTGAGCCGCCTCGTCCGGCAGAAGCACTTGTTCTTCGCCGGACAGGCTCTCACACTCATCGGTCTGCTCGCCTTCATCCTTGCGGGAGCAGTCATTGCCGCCGACGTCCTGTTCGGTCTGCAGGCCTGGGTCCGCTGGGCAGCCTTCTTCGTGCTTCTTACCGTCAGCATTGGGGGCCTCCTCCGACGGTTCCTCTTCCCCTCCCTCCACTACCACAATCCGGAAGCCGTCCGAGAAGTGGAACACCGTTTCGAAGACATGGGGCAGATGCTCCGCACGACAGCTCAGATCGGCGATCCCGAAACCGCCCGGGAGGCGGGGTTCTCGCCCGGCCTGGTCAAGGCACTTCAAGACCAGGCAGAAGAACGGGTAGCCGAGACGGATCTGGCCGTGCTCGTGCCGTGGGGAATCGTGCGTAGGCGGGCCACCGAGCTGGCGCTTGTGCTCCTGGTCTTCGTAGCCGCCCTCTTCCTGTGGAAGGACTTCCGGCGCGGCGCTCAGCGCCTGCTTCTGCCGGCTGCCGAACTCCCCTTCACGGGTGTGGAAGCCACCGCGTCGACCCCGACCTTCGAACGAGGCGACACGGTCGTTCTGACAGCGCGAACGAGCGGACGCCTCACCGACTGTGCCGACCTCCATATCCGTGAAGAAGAGGGTGAATGGAACATCTTCCGGATGGATCCGTTACCCGGTCGCCAATTCAGCCTCCCCCTCGGAGGGCGCAACGCAAGTTTCGAATTCTACGTCAGCTCAGGTGACGGACGAACCGCAATCTCCCCCGTGCGCTTCATCGATCCCCCAGTCGTGTTGACTGTCACAGCAAGCCTGACCTACCCCGTCTATACCGGACTTCCCGCGGAAGACGTTGAGGGCGAACAGGTCCTGGCGGTTGAGGGTACGCGAGCTCGCGTGACGTTCAAACTCAACCACGGGCTGGCGACCGCAGACGCACGATGGCAGGAGCAGGACGTCGCCCTGGAATTCGGCGAGGACACGGTCGTATGTGAGCTGGAGATCGTGGTCGGGAAACACGTCCTTGAGCTCACGGGGGAAGATGACGATGACTTGCCGTTGGCCCCCTTCCGGTTCACGATCACCGGTCTCCCGGACCGCCTGCCGAAGATCGAGATCCTGGAACCGACGGAAAACCCCACGGTGACGAAACTGACTGAGGTCCCCGCCCTGATCCGGGCGCGAGATGACTTCGGGTTGGCGGAGCTCGGACTCGTCCTGAGCGTCAATGGGCAAGAGAGCGTGCTTGACGCCCGGACATTCACGGAGCAGGACTCGATGTTCGCGTCACGGTTGTCACACGCGATTTTGTTGGAAAGACACGCCCTCGACTTCCGCTCAAACGTCCGCTTGTATGCCTTTGCACGAGACCACAAGCCGCGGGAGGGGGCCCGGGCAGTGAGTGACCTCGTCGCGATCGACATCCGCCCCTTCAGGATCCTCTACCGCATGAAGCCTCCTGAGGAACCCTCGATGAGCGAGGCCGAGATGGAGGAACAGGCCGACAACATCGAAGAACTTGAGAAGGCCATCACAGCTCAGCGTCGAGCGCTTTCGCAGACATTCCGGATGCGCGAACAGCAGACGACGGACCCCCAGAGCGCAGAGGCCCTCGCCCGGACGGAGGAAGCGTTGGCGGAAAAGGTCAGCGAAATCAGTGAAATCGCAGCCCCACTGACCGAACCGCAGAATCAGAGCCTCCTTCCCGAGGCCGCCCAGGCCATGCTTAAGGCAGCCGAGGAGCTCCGCGAGCCTGATGCGGCCGAGGCGTTCACTGCCGAAGACACGGCGCTCGCGAACATGCTGAAAATGCGTGAAGAACTCATACACGAGCTTCGCGAGCAGCAACAGAACTCACCCCCCAAGCCATCCTCAAAGAAGCAGCAGAAGCCCAAGCCGCAGCAACCTCTCGATACGTTGGCAGCCGAGGCAGAACGCCTTGCCAGGGAAGAGGAAGCGATCGCGCAGCAGCTGGAAGACAGGCCGCCGGAGGAAGAGAACGCGCAGCCTCCGTCGCGGCCGCCGCCGCAGGCCCCCCAGCAGAGCGAGGCGGCGGCGGAACGCCAGCAGGCTGATGCCGAAGCCACAGAGCAGCCTCAGCAGAGCCCCGAAGCACAGGCCGCCGCACAGGATGAACAGGCCGCCGCACAGCAGCAGCCCCAACAGGCCGCCGAGCAGGATGAACAGGCCGGCGCGCAACAGCAAACTCAACAAGCTACCGAGCAGGATGAACAGGCCGCTGCACAGCAGCAGCCCCAACAAGCTGCCGAGCAGGAGACCGCCCAAGAGCAGTCTCCCGAAGCGCCGCCCGAGGGTCCCGAAACAACTGAGGAGCAGGCGGCCACACAGCCTGGGCAGGAGCAACCTGAAACACAGATGCCTGAAGCGGACTCGGGTGAGCAGCCGGAAACCCAGGCAGAAGCCGAGGATGCTGACCAGCCTGAGGAGACCGCCGCGCAGGAGACCGCGCAGGGAGAGGCCGAGTCCAGCTCCGCCGCCGAACAACCCGCCGCCGAGCAACAACCGGAGCAGGCCGCCTCATCGGAAGGCGCTCCAGATGAGGAACAGGCCCAGGAGTCCAGCCCTCAGGACACTCAGAGCCCAGCCGAACAGGCGGTCACCGAGGCGGCCGAACGACAGGCGAGGGCGGTCGCCGCCGCTAATGCGCTGCAGGACCAGCTTGACGACCATGCAGAGACGACCGAGCTGGCCATGGAACGAATGAACGAGGTCGCCCAGGCGATGAATCAGGCCGCGGAGGCGTTGGCCGAAGCAAGGCCCGAAGCCGCGCAGCCTTCCCTTGACGACGCGGCTGAACGGCTGGAACAGCTCGCCGAACACCTGCGGGGGCTGGACCAGAAGAACTTGGCTGACATGCTCACTCAGGCTCAAGAGAAGGCGGAACAGGCCGCTCAGCAACTTGAGAACCCGCCCGAACCCAGTTCTGCAGCTGCGCCCCCGCCTGAAGGTGAGGAACAGCCTCAGGCCAACGCCCCCGCCTCCCCCCAATCGCCGCAGCAGGCCCAGAGCCAGCCAGAGGAGAACGAGCCCCAGGAAGCGCAGCCTTCCCAGAGCCAGCCGCAACAGGCTCAACCTCAGGAAGCACAGGCAGCCCAGGGACAACCGCAGCAACCCCAACCCCAGGAAGCGCAGGCAGCCCAGGGGCAGCCACAACAGGGCGAACCCCAGGAATCACAACCTTCCCAGAGCCAACCACCCGAACAAGGCCAGCCTCAGGAAGCGCAGGCAGCCCAAGGACAGCCACAGCAATCTCAGCCTCAAGAATCACAACCCTCCCAGACCCCGTCGCAATCGCCCTCCCAACAGCAGCAGGCTCAGCAACAGGACGCAAGCAATCCGTCGGAAGAGGCGGAGCAGCGCCCAACTGAGGATGCCACGGCTCAGCGCGAAGCCACCGCTCAGGATGCGGAAACAGTCGCGGACTGGCTGCGCCAGGCGTCCGAAAGGGAAGCTGATGGCCTCGAGGCGATGCAGGAACGGCTGGCCGAAGCGAGGGAGAAGCTCGCGGTGGATGAACTCGGGGATGACATCCGCCAGGCCCAGGAACAGCGCGAGCAGCAACAGGGTGCCGAGGCGTCACGCATGGAGGCCAGTGCAGCCGAACGGTTCCGCGAACTCGCCGATACCCTGGCCAAGGAGAAGCAGCGCCTTGTGCAGGCCCACTTGGAACGCCTGGCTGAAGCTGAAGCCGAAGCAACGGAACTCAAACGGACCGCAGAAGCCGAACAGCAAGCCGCAGAAGCCGAGGCACAGGCGCAGAGCGAGAGTCAATCTGAGTCTGAAGCACAAGCACAAGCGCAGAGCGAGAGTCAATCTGAGTCTGAAGCACAGGCGCCGAGCCAGTCACCATCTGAATCACAGGCAAAGAGCGAGGCGCAAGCTGAAGCGCAATCACAGGCCGAAGCGAAAGGCGAATCGGGGAAGGCGAGCCCCCTCAAACCCGACACGACTGAGAGACTGACGGAACTCGCTGAGGAACTGAAGGACCTGAAGGATGAGGAACTGGACGAGTTGGGCGATCAGTTGCTTGAGCAGGTCGGAGCGCAAAACGTGAGCGGTGGGCACCGGACGGCCCAGGTGGCCCCAAAAGATATTGCCGAGACGACGCTGGAGCCGACCGTTGAACGCCTGCGCACACTGATCAATGAGATTGTGCAGAAGGAGTTCCTGCTCAATCGAGACGACCGCGTCCCGGACCGTTACACCCGCCTCGTTGAGCGTTACTTTAAGGCCCTTTCCGACGACTTGGCCGAATAGGGGCGATGATGCATCGTCTGGTTTACAGCCTTGCGGCTCTTGTCATCGGGCTTTCCACTTTCGCCACTGCCGGCATCGTCGCCGAAGACATCACGCTCTACCACGCGTTCAACGGGGCAACAGCGGCCAACTTTGCCCGGGGCTCAGATGCCAATGCCTTCCAGGGCCGAATGGCGTTTGCCCCCGGCAAGCGCGGGCTTGGGGTCGACGTTGGGGAGAACACCTCGCAGACCGGGTTTGCCGCCCGGCTGCCGGGGCACGTGACGAACGAGGGGGGCACGGTGGCGTTCTGGGTCAACCCGGGCTGGCTTGCGAAGACATCGGACTGGGTATGCCTCACGCGTGTCGGGAGTGAAGGGGGATCCGGCATGCAGTTGTTGGTCCGTCCCGACGGTACCCGTGGCCTGTTCATGACCTCATCGAAGCAGAACGGTGTCTGGCGCTGGGAGTACCTGGAGACCGGCCCCATCGCCTGGAACGCCGATGCGTTCAACCATGTGGCTCTGCGCTGGGGGAACGGGCGGAAGGAGTTGGTCGTCAACGGCGTTGTGGGCGCGACCACGACGGCACTGCTCAATCAGTCATGGGGAACAGACGGTTACTTGGCGCTCGGGCAGGCAAAGCAAGCCCAGACCCCGATGAACGCGCCGGGGACCTATGATGAACTCGTCGTACTCAAACGACCCGCCAGCGATGTGGAGGTAGCAGCTCTGCTTGCCGGGGAACACGATCCTCTGCTCGACTCCCTCCGCACGGTTGAGGCCCCACCGCGCCACCTGCGCATCCAGCGCCTTTCCTTCTGTGATCCCAGCCGAATTATCTTCGAGGATGAACGCGCAACCGGCACGCTCACGCTGGCGAGCGACTTCCCCGCCGAGACGGAGATCACGATCACACTCACGCTCCGAGACTACTATCTGGAGGCCCTTCAGACGTCCTCACACACCGTGCGCGTAGGAGGAGGCACGACGGCTGAGTTGCCATTCTCCTGGCAACCGACCAAACGAGGAATCTTCAAGACGGTAGTGACGTGGGCGAAGGATACGGATAACCATGCGGAGACCCACGACGGGATCGTGTTTGGGGTGGTCAGCCGGACGATGCATGACTCGGGGCCTAAGCCGGAGTCATTCTTCGGCAACCACTTCGAGTTACGCGACATGGCATTTGCCCGGAAGATCGGCTCCAAGTGGGTTCGCCTCCACGACTTTGCCAACTGGCAGACATGCTGGTGTTGGGTCGAGGCCGAGGAGGGCCGTTTCCGCTGGGGCGATGATCGGGTCAAGCCATTTGTGGAGAATGGGTTCACCGTTCTGGGATCACTTCACCGAACGCCGAGCTGGGCCAGTGACACCGGTCGCCGGCAGGCTGTTCCCCGAGATTGGGAGCAGTTCCGGACCTATGTCTACCGAACGGTGAGACACTACAAGCCGTGGATCCGGCACTGGGAAATCTGGAATGAGCCGCACTACGGGGGCTTCTGGGGCGGTTCACCTGAGGAGTATGCGACCCTGTTGTCGACCGCTCACGATGCGGCCAAGAAGGCCAATCCGACCGCGGTGATCCTCGGCATGGGAGGCGTGTCTCTCTTTCACTGGGACTGGATCGACCGTGTCCTGGCCAAAACGAGCTTTGCTCCGATGGATGTCTTTGCCATCCATGGCTACGTGACCGGAGTGCGCCCGGTGTCGGAGCAGGATCTCGCGCATCAACTCAAGGCGCTGGATGCGCGGATGAAGTCCGCAGGGACATCGCGCCCGGTGTGGAATACCGAGTGCGGTGTTCGCGGCGAGCCGTTCAAGGCTGACATACAGGATGCTTCCCTGCCTCCCCTGCACCTGCGCGACGCCGTCCCGAACTACTGTGCCGGGGCGAATGCTCTGGTGCGCATCGCCGTCAGTCAGCGACAGGCGGGGATCAGACGCTGGATGTACTACTGGACTAAGCGCCCCCCTGTCGATCGTGCCCTCTCGCACGGCAGTCTCATGCATCCGGACGGCAGCCCCATGCCCACCGCTCTGGCATACGCGACCTGTGCGTTCCTCCTGGAAGATACCGATGCGGTCGGGACAGGAATCGTTGCCGATGGTGCGTCGGTCGCTCTCTTTAGACGCCCCGACACGAGTACCGTTGCCGTCCTCTGGGCTGAGAAGCCCACAGCGGTATCAGTTGCAGAGGAGGCGGGACAGTTCACCATCATCGATATCATGTCCAACGTGAGAGCCTCGGCAGGCAGGAAAGTCACGGCCGAACCTGAGCCGGTCTTCCTGGAGTTCTCGCACCCAGTCGACGCGACTGCCTTCCACGCTACTCGCCCGTGATGCCAGCACCGGAGGGGAACGTTCGCTCAGAAGAACACCAGGCGTATCTTGGGAATGGCGCCGCAGTGGATTTCGAGTTCTCGGAAGGCGAGGGATCCAACCCGGACAGCCCGACGCAGAGGAGCGGTCTTCAGGACGGCAATCAGGATCAGGTGAGCCAGCCGATGCTCTTTGGATTCGGCGAGAACAGCGTCCTTTGTTGCCTCGTCAATCTCTTCGCGCACGGTGAATCTGGGGACAACTTTCGGCGGCATGCCGATGTCGACCGACAGTGAGTCGAGCACATAGCCGGCCTTCTCGAGGTAGGGCACGGCGTCGTGTAGTTCGTCGGTGATCTGCTTGATCTTGCGGTGGCTGAAGTCCCGCAAAGGTGCAGGCGGCTCCTCGGGCGGCACGAGTTCCTGCGGGACAGGCGGCGGGCCATGCCCTCCGGGAAGTGCGTGCTTTACCTCATCAACCACGCCTCCCGCAGTACGAATTGCGCCATCCATCAGTGAGAGTTTTGCCATTGATCAGTCCCTCCTCCATTGTGGTCAAGGGTCCCGGACGCGACAGGGCGAACAGGGAAGAGTCACCTGCTATCAGGATATTCGCCTGCGCGCAAACTTGCAATCGTTCCGCGTTCACTCTATTATCGTAATCGCGGACAACGGCATCCGCGACTTGCCCACGTTAGGAGGAGAAGTGTATTATGGGGATCTTTCGTTCTATATATCGGTATGTCGTGACTCTGGGAGGTCTGATCGAGAGTGACATCAGCGGCAAGACCGATGACATGCTCTCTACGCCCTCCGGGATCAAAGCCACGTTTTCCAAGACCCGCGGCCAATGGACTCGGCAGTACGGGGAAGTGCGGGAAGCCGTAGCTCAACTCATGATGGTCCTTGATCAGAAGAGTCGCCGAGTCGCCCAGTTGCGAGAGGAAGCAGAGGCCACTCAGGCGAAGCTCAAGGGTGCTGTCGCCAAGTTCAAGGAGACCGACGAGCCCCACTACCGCCAGGCTTTCACGGAGCTCTTTGAGCGAGACAAAGCAATCACTGCCGAACAGCAAGGGCTTAGCGATGAGATCGTCGAGCTGCGCAACAAGGTGGAGAGCTACAAGACAAAACTGCGTGAAATGCAGACGCGCATTTCCGGCTTGAAGAAGCAGGAATCCGAAGCGATCGCCGACATCGTCAGCAGTCAGCAGATCATCAAGCTCAACGACAGCTTGAACGAGTTGACAACCGATCTCGACGACCAGAACGTTCGAGCAATCGAGGACCGGCGGCTGAAGCTCCTGAGCCAGGCCAAACTCTCCGGCGAACTCACGGAGGGCGAATTGAAGCCGGATCTGGATAAGGAACTCCTGGAGGCAGGCCGGAAGTCAGAAGTCGACGACGTCTTCGCCGCGATGTTGGCGGAAACGGAGGCCAGCGCTCCTGAAGCCGAGGAAGAGGAAGGCGAGCGGCAACGTGAAATCTGACGTCGGCAGTGAAGGGGAGGCAGTGTGGTGGGTAAGACCCAGTTAGATCTGGGGTTCATGGAGCAAATCCGGGACTGGTTCCTCTCTCAGCAGTCGAATCAGTTCCTGGTGACAGGCAACGTTCTCGACGTCCTGCGCTGTCCATGGCTGTCTCGGGAAGAACAGCTGTCCGACGCGAACTACGTGTCTCTCCCCGACTATTTGACCACGCGCCTCTCCATGAAGCAGCGGGTGATCATCACCTTCAACATTGCTCGTGGACTGACCTTCGCAGACGACGCGTCCCATGACATAGCCCGGCGCATCTATCTGTCCCGCTTCGAGCCGGAGGACGTAGAAGACGCGGAGGAGCGATTCAACGACGTGGTCGCACGCAGCGCAAGCTGGACGTTCCCCGCCCTGGTCCTGTTGCGCAAGCTCTGCGAAGCTTCCTCGCAACCCCCGCGCCCCAAAGGGGCATCCATCGCCGTGATCATCGAACATGCAGAGAGTCTGCTCCCAAACCTCCCCATTGCCCGCATGGGCGACACCGACCGGCAGCGACTCGTCTTCTTCAAGGAATGGCTGACAGAACGCGGATTCGTGATGTCAGACCACCTGCTGGTGCTCGTGTCCGAGACGGCCAGTGCGGTCAATGAATCGCTCAGATCCCTCCCTCATCTCGTGACCATCAATATTCCCCTTCCTGAGGAGGACGAACGTCGACGTTTCATTCAGTGGTGCCTGCGGCGCAATCCCGGGCTTCAGTTGGTCGGCACGCAGAAGGAGTTCGCCCGAATCAGCGCAGGAATGACACTGATGGGCATTGAGCAGACGATTCGGCTGGCCCAGTACAGACGCGGGAAACTGACCCGCGCGGACTTTGTTGCCTGCCTCAAACGGCTCCTGGTAAGCCGGATCGGTGACCACGTTGAGCTGGTCGAGCCCCAACATACGCTCGCAGACGTCCTGGGGAACGCCGCTCTGAAGAGCCAGCTCAAGCGCATCACAACGGCCTTGGACCAAGGAGATCCAGGCACCGCTCCGGTCGGGATCCTGATGACCGGACCGAACGGCGTAGGAAAGACCTTTATCGCTCTTGCCTGGGCCCGGGAAAGTGGACGAACAGCCCTGATACTGCGGAATCTGCGCAGTTCCTTCTTCGGGGAGACCGATCAGATTTTCGAGAAGATCCGTCAAGTGCTTGAGGTCCTGGGCAATGTGATGATCCTGGTAGACGAAGCGGATACGGTATTTGCCCGGCCGGGAGCCAACGTGCATGAGACCGAGCAGCGTCTCTTCGGTAACGTGATCCAGATGATGGGCGATCCTCAGAACCGGTCACGCATCCTCTGGGTGCTGATGACGGCCCGCCCGGACAACCTGGCCCCGGACCTGAAACGCAGCGGGCGCTGTGGTCTCCACCTGCCGGTTTTCGATCCGGAGGATTCGGATCGACGCCAGTTCGTGGAGGATCTCCTGGCACGGAACGGTGCCAGCATTGACGAAATGCCCACTGAGGGCCTGACAGAGTTCGAAGACCGGACACGCGATTACAGCGCAGCAGACTTCCGCGAACTGGCGGCTGAGCTCAAAACCGAGGAGCTGGCTCTAGGGCATCCATTGGCGCCCGACGAGATCCTTGGTGTTGTGCGCGACATGCTGCCGGCCGAAGGTGGGCCTGAACGCCGAATGCAGACCCTTCAGGCGTTCATGCACTGCTCACGGAAATCACTCGTCCCGAAAAGCCTGCGCCATCTGGATCGCGAGACCGTAGCGCGTCAAGTTGCGACTATGCAGGGACACACCGACGACGGAGGATAGAACCATGGAACTTGCCGATCCCAAAGTCATCTACGCCGACATCCTCATCGCGCTCGCCAATGCGGATGACATCGTTGACCCGCGAGAACGAGAGATGCTGGACGGAATTTTCACCCAAATGGGATTGGGCGAAGAGACGGTCGCCAAGCTCTGGCTCACGCCGCGAACCCTCGATGTGGCCGAGGCGCTCCTTAAGGACATCACGGATGCTCGCTTCAAACGCTGTCTCCTGAAAGACTGCTACCTGCTTGCCTATGCCGATGAGGACATCGAGCCGGGCGAAAGCAAATTTATCAAGGCCATGCAGGGAGCGTCCGGTCTCGATGATGACGTCGTGGATGCCATCGGGGAATGGGTGGAAACCGCGGTAGCGCAACAGCGCAAAGCCGCCGAACTTTTCGAATAGACGCACGTCCGTCAATCGCTCCGAGGACGCGCTACTGCGAAAGGACATGAAACGTGGAGCTCTTCCAGACAATCACCAGTTCAGGGATGTTCCCCTACACGGTCCTGCTAGGCCTGATGGTGCTCTATTGGGTCGTGGTCATCATCGGGGCTATCGATATCGGCATTCTCGACTTCTTTGATTTCGGAGACCTGGGCGAGGCGGCCGAGGGAGCAGCGGAAGGTGTCGAGGCAGCGGGTGAAGCGGCCGAGGGCATGGACGGGGTATTCTCAGCAATCCTTGGCTTCCTGAGCTTGGGACAGGTACCGGTGACCGTGGTGCTGTCACTGTTGATCTTGAAGCTATGGTTCCTGGCGCTCCTCATGACGCTCTACCTACCGGCATCGCTGCGTGATGTCGTTCCGCCTCTCTTCCTGGGTGCGGCCGGCTTTGTCTTCGCGTTCATCGTGAGTGTGATGCTCACAGGCTTGACAGCTCGCCCGCTGCGGCGCGTGTTCAAGCGGAACCCGGTGCGAGGCCATGCGCACCTGGTGGGCCAGATCTGCAAGGTCAAGAGTTCGCGTGTGACCGAGAAGTTCGGGCAAGCCGAACTGCGGGTGCGCAATTCATTCCTTCTCATCGAAGTGAGGTCCAAAGAGGAAGAGGAACTCGAACGCGGACAGGAAGCGGTTATCGTGAGCTATGACCACGATCGCGATGTGTATCACGTTAGGGGGGTGTAATCGCGCAGTCCTGCGCAGGACTGCCGCAGACGTAATGAACCACAAGTTATCTGAGTAACTGGAAACGGAAAAGGAGAGATGGGGCAATGAATGGAATTGTGTTCGCAGGGATTCTCGGGCAGAGCATCGGCATGATGATTTTGGGAGGCGCACTAATTTTCGTGGGCTTGATGGTGCTGATCATGAAGTTCTACCGCAAGGTGGAACAGGGCAAAGCACTGATTGTCAACTGCTGGGGTGACAAGGTCACGGTTACGTTCACCGGTGGGGTGGTCTACCCAATCATTAACAAAGCCGAGGTCATGGATATCTCGGTGAAAGCGATGGAGATCGAGCGTGAAGGCAAGAACGGTCTGATTTGCGAGGACAACATCCGAGCAGACATCCGTGTGACCTTCTATGTGCGGGTGAACAAGACCGAGGACGATGTGCTGAAGGTCGCCCAGGCTGTGGGCTGTGCTCGAGCCTCGGCCCGAGAAACACTCGAAGAGCTCTTCCAAGCCAAATTCTCGGAAGCTCTGAAGACCGTCGGTAAACAGATGGGGTTCATCACTCTGTTCACCGAACGCGAGAGCTTCAAAGAACAGATCATCATGGTCATTGGGGAAGACCTGAACGGCTACAAGCTGGAAGATGTCGCTATCGACTACCTCGAACAGACCCCGCTGAGCTCGCTTGAGCCGGACAACATCCTGGACTCCCAGGGCATCCGTAAGATCGTCGACCTCACCTCGACTGAGGCCATGGCCACGAACGAATTCCGACGGAACAAAGAGCGGGTGATCAAGCAACAGGACGTTGAGACGCGAGAGAAGATCCTCGAGCTCGAGCGGCAGGAAGCCGACGCTGAAGCCAAGCAGCACCGTGAGATTGCAACCGTTCAGGCGCGGGAAACGGCGGAAGCAGAGAAGGTTCAGGCCGAGGAACGTCTCAAGGCTGAGCGAGCTCAGATCCAGACGGCCGAGGAATTGGCGGTCGCGGAACAGAACAAGGACCGCCAGGTCGAGGTCGCGGCCAAGGCCAAAGAACGCACGATCGCGGTTGAGACCGAGCGGGTCATTCGGGACCGCGAGCTGGAGGAGGTCGAGCGTGAACGCCTGGTGGCGCTGAAGTCGATCGAGAAGGAGAAAGCGGTCGAGATCGAGAAGAAGCAGATCCAGGATGTCATCCGTGAGCGGGTTATGGTCGAGCGGACCGTGGCTGAAGAACAAGAGAAGATCAAGGACACGGTTGAGATTGCGGGAGCTGAGCGTGAACGGAAAACACGCGTAATTGCCGCAGAGCGGGATGCCCAGGAGCTCGTGGTCAAAGAGGTGAAGGCAGCCGAAGCGAAAGAGGAAGCCGCGAAGAGCCTCTACGAAGAGCAGGTGACGATGGCGGAAGCTAGTCGCATCAAGGCTGAAAAGGAAGGCGAAGCGAAGAAGACACTCGCGGCAGGAACGGTGGCTGAGAAGTCGGCGGAAGGACTGGCCGACGTGCGGGTGCAGGAAGCGGAAGCAAACGCCATTGAGCTGCGCGGCAAGGCAGAAGCCGTAGCCCAGATCGAGGGCCACAAGGCCACGGCGTTCGGGACCGAGACGACCGGTGAAGCCAAAGCCAAGGCTATGACGCTGGAGTACCAGGCCGAGGCCACGGGCATCAACCAGAAGGCCGACGCCATGAAGCGGCTGGATGAGGTCGGACGTGACCACGAGGAGTTCAAACTCGAACTCACCAAGGAAGAGCGCGTCGAGCTGGCCACCATCGACGTCAACCGCCAGATCGCCGAGGCTCAGGCCACGGTGTTGGCAGAAGCCATGAAGACCGCCAAGATCGATATCGTGGGCGGGGACGGCGAATTCCTCAAGAACTTCCTCCGCTCCGTCAGTCTGGCTAAGTCGGTCGATGAATTCGTGAGTAAGAGTGACGAAGCCCAGAAGCTGCTGGACGGAGATGACGGGAACATCGCGTCGCGGATGGCGGATGTCCTGTCCTCCGCGGGCATTGGCTCCGATGACGTCCGCAACTTGAGTCTGGCCAACTTGATGGCCAAACTCGGCGAAACCAAAGGCGGTCCCCAGGCGATTGAAGGGCTGCGGGAAATGATGGTCGGCTGGCTCGAGAAGTAGGACGATTGAAGATGGCTGACGAAGAAACCAGACAGGACGTGGCCCAAAACCGGCAGGAAGAGGCAGCCGAGCAGCAGTCTCTCGAAGGCGGAGCATATGAGGTCCTCCGAAAACGCCTGGAGGCGTTGGACGGGGACCTATGCTCACGCCTCGAGAAACTCAACGTTGCCCGGAAGGAGGTGTTCGGGGGTAAGGAGTCCCAGGTCATTGGGAATGACAGGATCCCGACTGACAACAACTGTGTGCCACGGGACATCACAGGTGTCGGCGACTATGTCATCTTTGGTTACAACGTCTTCATCGGTCTGCGGACCCAGACCAAGATTGGTGATGTGCTCAGCGTACACTTGCTGGAGGACACACACTTCCGTCACGTAGACAACGAGGTGCTGTCCGACCCGAGATTCGTCAAGGACTTCACCGAACTCTACACCTACTACAAGCATGCCCGCTTCCTTCAGTTTGTCCGGAAGACGGGGTCGCTCCTGATCATCTTCCAGACCGGCGCAAGCCTGGACGACGTCTGCATATTCCGGTTCCAGGTCAACAAGGACGACACGGTTGAGTACATCGACAATCGGGGTGATATCCACTACAAACTGCCGGCCCAGCATGAGTTTGAGTGGGTTAGTACGACCCGGGACAACCAGGTCCAGGGCATGCACCCCCACATCAGCGTTGACGACAGGGTGTTTGTCGAGTGCACGGAAGGTGACCTGACCATCAAGGTCGAGAACAACACCGAGACGGGCGAAGGCGTCTACTCAGAGCCGGTAGACAACAAGGACCAGACGCTGGACGATGCGGACATTCGGTACGCGATCGTCGGCGACCTGATTCTGTTCAGGATTCGGCCCTACCGTGAAGACCGCGACCGCCATCTTGTGTTCAACCAGAAGCGGCAGACTGCCGTCCGCATGGATTCCATCGCTCAAGCATGCATCCAGTTGCCTGAAGACCACGGCATCATTACCCCAAAGGGCTACTACCTCCAGGATGGACGGCAGCGGGAATTCGATGAAAACGTCGAGGGGATGGGCTATCTCGAGTGCATCAAATCCCCCAACGGCGAGGACTTCCTTTACATCTTCTACCACGTCGCCCAGGGACGACACGTCCTGATCCAGTACAACCTCATCTCCAAAGAGCTGAGCACGCCGATCTTCTGTCACGGTTACTCCCTGTACGGCGATGGCCGGATGGTGCTCTTCAGTGCCCCGGACGAAGAGCCCAAGCGCATCCACCCAATGCAGGTTTGGCAGACTCCCTTCTACGCTGATACGCACGAGGTAACTCAGGACGCAGATTCGTTCCTGGGCAAGATCGGCAACCGGGCGTTGGTTCGCGGCATCTCCGAAGGGTACGCAATCAGTCGGCTCATCACGAGCAGCCACATCACTCTGGAGACATACCACGACTCGATCAGAGCCACCACGCACATGCTGGACGGCTACCATTGGCTGGGGCATGAGGACGTCTTCGATCTGCAAGGCGTGGTGCAGCAGGTGAAGGCAGCGGCCGTAGCCGCGGTAGACGAGTACGAGAAGGTCGTCACCATCAGGGAGAGCACGGAACAGCAGTTGCGCGAGAATGATGCCGCGGTCCGTGATTGTCTACTGACGTTCAGCATCGACCGCATGGAGTCCATCGATGATTATGTCAATGGACTGGCCGGGATCCGTTCGCGGCGTGGTCACATCATTTCTCTGCGAGAACTCCGCTACGTTGATCTAGAGCTGATTGATCGGCTCGATGGGAGGCTTGAGGAACGCAGCGGGGAGCTCGCCCTGTCATGCGTGGATTTCCTGCTCAGGCCGGACGCGCTGAAGCCCTACACCGCAGTGAACACCGAACTGGATGCCAAGCTGGAAGAGGTCGGCAAGATCGCCGATCTCAAACCCATTATCGAATCTCTCGAAGACTTGGCCGGCCGACTCGACCTGTTGACCGATATTGTCAATAATCTGGAGATCGACGACGCGACCAAGACAACCCGGATTGTCGACAGCATCACCGACGTATACGCGGGGGTGAACCGCACGCGAGCCATGGCGCGGACACTGCGCCAGGACATTGGCAAGGTCGAAGCCAAAGCCGAATTCGCCGCCCAGTTCAAGCTGGTCAGCCAAAGCATCACCAACTACATCGGCATGTGCGACACGCCGGAGAAGTGTGACGAACTGCTGACCAAAGTGATGGTGACGGTTGAGGAACTCGAGGGACGCTTCGCTGACTACGAGGAATACGTCACACAGCTAGCCGAGAAACGTGAAGAGGCCTACACCGCCTTCTCCAGCCGAAAACAGGTACTGGATGAGGAAAGGAAGCGCCGCGTTTCCTCTCTCGTGTCATCGGCGGAACGCATCTTGAAAGGCGTGGTCAACCGAGCCGAGACATTCGAGAGCATTGATGAGGTGAATGCGTACTTCGCATCCGACCTCATGGTCTCGAAGGTGCGCGACGCCATCACCCGCCTCCATGAGATTGGGGACTCCGTCAAGGCCGATGACTTGACCGGCCGGCTGCGAAGCTCCAAAGATGAGCTTATCCGCCACCTCAGGGACAAGATCGACCTGTTCCAGGGCGGCGACAACATCATCTCCTTCGGCGACTACCGATTCACCGTCAATACCCAGCCCCTCGAACTGACCACGGTGTATCGCGACGATGAGATGGTCTTCCATCTGACCGGGACGGACTTCTACGAAGCCATCGAGGATCCTGAATTCCTGGCCACTCGCGACCTATGGCAGCAGCAACTCGTCAGCGAGAGCAGGGATGTGTACCGCGGGGAGTTCCTGGCCTACCAGATGCTGACTGCAGCCATCAATGGACAGTCAGGACTCTCAACCGGCCTGCTGACAGAAAAAGCTGAAGCAGAGGAATTGTTGCCGTTGGTGAGGGAGTTTTCCGCCGCTCTGTATGACGAAGGCTACGAGCGGGGTGTCCATGACCACGATGCTGGACTCATCCTTACCGCGATCATCCAGCTCTACAACACCTGCGAACTTTTGCGCTACGACTCCACCTCCCGTGGGCATGCGATCCTCTTCTGGTGCTTCTACGAGGGCGAGGACGTCAAGACCATGCTGCGCACACGCATGCGGAGTGTGGGGACGTTGCCCCGGATCTTCGGCCATGATGAACCCAATCTCGAGTACATTGAGGAAATCCGGAAGCGTGTCGAGGAGTTCCACCGTACCTTGGATCTGGACCTCGACGCCGCCACGCTGGCCCACTCGGCCGAGTATCTCTACTACGAGCTCCAGGATACACACGAACTGGAGTTCACCGTCAACGCACTGGCTCATCAGCTCCACCAGCGCTTCATCGGTGTGCTGCGCGGACGCAAGGCGTTGAAGCAGTTCGAGGAAGACATTGCAGCCGTTGACGAGGTCGCCAGACGCATCGATCTGATTGCCGACTGGGTGTCTGCCTTCATCCGCAAGGAGGAGCCTGAAGACAGCGCCCATTTCCTCTGGGAAGTGGTAGCACTCATTGCGGCCGGAGAAGTCATCAGCCGCGACACGACCGAAGTGACGACCTTTGCCGCGGTTAAGGGGGTTCTTGGCCAGCACCCGCTGATCCATGACAAGACGCTTGACCTTCACTTTGATCGTTTCCTGATCAAGATGAAGCAGTTCGCCGAGTCCCGTGTGCCGACGTTCCGTACGTACGTGCATCTCCGGGCCGAACTCACCGAGAAGCGTCGGCGAGAGATGCGGCTGTCGGAGTTCCAGTCCAAGGTCATGGGCTCCTTCGTCCGCAACAAGTTGATTAACGATGTCTATCTCAATCTGGTGGGTGCGAACTTCGCAAAGCAGATGGGTGTGGCCGGCGAAGCGAAGCGGACGGATTTGATGGGATTGCTGCTACTCGTCTCCCCGCCGGGGTATGGAAAAACGACCCTCATGGAATACGTGGCCAACCGACTGGGCCTGACCTTCATGAAAGTCAACGGCCCGGCAATCGGACACCAGGTGACCTCACTGGATCCGGTCGAGGCCCCCAACGCGACCGCACGCGAAGAGCTTGGGAAACTGAATCTTGCCTTCGAGATGGGCAATAACATCATGATCTATCTCGATGACATACAGCACCTGAACCCCGAACTCCTTCAGAAATTTATCTCCCTCTGTGACGCTCAGCGGAAGATCGAAGGCGTGTACCGCGGAGTCACGCGGACGTACGATCTGCGTGGCAAGAAGGTCGCCGTGGTGATGGCCGGAAATCCATACACAGAGAGTGGCGAGAAGTTCAGGATCCCGGACATGTTGGCTAACCGGGCCGACACCTACAACCTCGGAGATATCAGCAGTACAGCCGCGGATGCGTTCGCGTTGAGTTTCGTCGAGAACGCCATGACCTCCAATCCCGTCCTCTCGAAAATCGCTTCCCATGGGCATGAGGACATCTATCGTTTCATGGATGTCGTGCGGAAGGGGTCGCAGGAAGGCATCGAGTTCGACTACAGCTACTCAGCCGCGGAAGCCAAGGAGATCACCGATGTTCTCGCTAAGCTCTGCACGGTACGCGATGTCGTTCTTCGAGTTAACAGCCAGTACATCGCCTCTGCGGCTCAGGAGGATGACTACCGCACGGAGCCGCCTTTCAGGCTTCAGGGCTCCTACCGGAACATGAATCGAATGGCGGAGAAGGTTTTCCCGGTCATGACCGACGAGGAAGTCATTCAGGTCGTCTTCGACCATTACTACAATGAGGCTCAGACGCTCACGACCGGAGCCGAAAGCAATATCCTCAAGTTCAAGGAGATGATGCAGGCTCTGACCGACGATGAGCAGGCTCGGTGGCAGGAGATCAGGACCGAGTTCGGTCGACGCCAAGTGCTGTCGGGAGTTGACGATACGGATGACCTGGGCAAGATTCTAGCCCAGCTCTCGGGCTTCAACGCAGGGATGGGGCGCATTCGGGACACGCTGAACAGCGGCCTTGGATCAGGTATGAAAGCCCTCACCGAGGCCGTTCAGAAGACGACCGAGAAGGGCCCTGATGAGGGACCGTCCATCGACCTGGCTCCCGTGGTCGAGGCTCTGCAGCAACTCCGGGACGCGCCAAAGCAGGACGCCCCTGCCACCCAGGCGCTGCCCGGCTACGACGAAGCGTTGGCAAAGCAAGTGTCACTGCTCGAGTGTCTCGTCCCCATGGTCGAGCACCTGGAGGAGCAGTCAATCACGCACGTCCGCATCCGTGAGCTGATTGAGGGAATTCTCTCCGGAAACGTCGTCGTGGCCATGAACTCCGGCGGCCAGTAGGGGAAACGACCGCTTACATAGAAACCATGGACACTGCTATGCCCCTGATCAGCCCCTTCCCCGCCAGCCGCTTCTTCGACTTGCACCGCCTGCTGGCCTTGACGCCGGGGCCGTCCAACCACGAGGGACCGCGACGCCTCGTCCTTGAGGAACACCTACACGCCTGCGATGTCCGCACCACGACAGATCCGGCGGATAATCTGTGGGTGCATATGGGATCCGGACCATGGGAAGATACGATCGTTTTCGACGCCCACGTGGACGTTGTGGAGCGTGGGTATGCAAGGGAGGTGATCCACGGCGCTGATACCCTTCAGGGGCTGGGAGTGGGGGACGACCTCGTGGCGGTGACGATGCTGGCTCTGCTGGCCGAACAGCTGGCCGACGAACGGGGCGCTCTTGAACGCCCCCTGTCCATACTTTTCAGTGTGGGAGAAGAGGGCCTGGGCAATCTTCGCGGCGTAAGACAGGTTGTCGCAGACCATCAGACTGCCCCATGGGCATTCGTGTCCTTCGACGGCTCATTGGACCGCTGTGCCAACGTGGGTCTGGGCTCGCTGCGCTACCGATTGCGTGTATCCTGTCCGGGGGGCCACAGCTGGGGCAACTACGGAGCCCCCAATGCCATCGACCAACTGACGGACGCCCTGGCCGTTCTCAGGGCGGCCCATCGGAAGGTGGCCGGCAGCGTCGACGCACCCGTTAGCTGGAACATGGGAACGATCAACGGGGGGCAGGGGATCAACTCCATTGCCCGCATGGCTGAAGCGACGTTCGAGTGTCGGAGTACATGTCCTCAGGCTCTGAGCCGCATCGACCGCGCGTTCGCGGAGGCACTCCGGCCAATCCGCGCTCGGGAACATGTCAAAGTGATGCGTCGTGTCATCGGGCGAAGGCCCGCCGCGCAGGCTGTGCATCCCGAACGCCTGGTACCAGTCGCAACGGCCGTTTTGAAGGAAACGGGCATCGAGCCGGAGTTCAAGCCAGCCAGCACAAACATCAACGCCCCGCTCGCCGCGGGCTGGCCGGCCCTCTGCATGGGCCTCTGCATCTGCGGGAATGCACATCGCGAGGATGAGTTCGTGCAGCTTGATTCACTGCCGAAGGGATGGCGGTGCCTCTCCCGGCTCCTCGAGGAGTTGGTCGTCAGGAAGTAGAGGTGCCATCGTTAGCCGCAGGCGGGTGACGTGACAAAAGGCATCCGAATGAGGCGGAACTCAAGGAGCTTGGGGCCACGAAACGGCTGCTCCAAGGTGGCACCGGGCATCCCCTGCCGGGTGATTCTGTGGGAGGCATCCGAATGCCCCGAAACTTAAGCACCTCGCTCCTGCGAGGCGGCTGCGTCAACGTGGGAGGCGGTGCCACCCGCCGATTGCTTAGTTTCTGGTCTGGAGACAAAGATCGGGGCGTGGCAGCCCCTCCCACCTT
>Ga0209045_1000353_pt1 | contig 57719 bp, 85 predicted proteins | sample SaaInlLV_10m_DNA_4_FD_184664 | JGI IMG/M metagenome (GOLD analysis project Ga0209045, IMG submission 184664) | Marine microbial communities from expanding oxygen minimum zones in the Saanich Inlet - Saanich Inlet SI072_LV_200m_DNA (SPAdes) (version 2) | ecosystem: Environmental > Aquatic >...
CTGGTTCATGCGGGCCTCGAGGGTCACGAAGGAGGCGCCATGAAACGCCGCATCGCCTACAAGGTCATGTCCGACCCCGAGCGCTACCGCCCGGACACCGTGCGGCGGGCGCTGCGGATCGTGTGGAGGGATGCGCGGAAGGGGCGCCCTGCGGCTATCGAGATGACCGGGCTGGGCCGCCTGCTGCCGCTGCTGCTCAGCCTCTCGAGAGCCAAGAGTAAGAAGTGGCGGCGCATCGGTCGCGATGCTGCGAGAGCGATGAAGGGGTTCGGTGAAGCCGCACTACGCCTACGGGCAGCGCTCGAGAAGGGGTTGGTCACCCTGCCTACATCGGGACGCCTTGCCGAGGACCTGCAGCGCTACAGATGGGAGACCAGCAACGACCCGACGCCGAGGCACTGACGGCTACAGCCCCACCGAGGCCCTCGAGCCCTTCCGGATCTCGTTCAGCCTGACCCGGTTCCAGTCGCTGAACTTGGACTGATTCGGGATCTCCCCCCGCACCGTCGGGCTCGCCTGCATCCACGCGAGTTCCGATTCTTTGCGGGCGTCCGCCTCGGCGATGAGTCGGGCGCGCTCCTCGGCGCCCTTCTTGAGTACGGGTAAAGCGACGCACCTGCAATTATGCGTTATGATGCCGTTGGCCGCATACCATCCCGTCGCGGTCTCGAGGTTGTAGACATGGCCCGCAAATACACAGCTACCTACGCGGAGAACGCGCACCGCCTCAACCTGGATGGGCGCAACCTGCGAGAGATCGCCGAGGCCCTGGGGGGCGGCGCTGACAACGTCGGCAAGTGCCTCCGCGCCCATGGGTTCGAGTACATCAGCCCCAAGCGTACGGCGCCAAACGCCAAGGACTACGACCGGACCGAGATGGCCGTTCGATACCAGGCTGGCGAGAGCGTCAAAGCTCTGGCGGAGTTCTACGGAGTGCAGAGACAGACGGTCACGAACGAACTCAAGCGTCGCGGCGTCGAACTTCGCGGGCGTAGCGAGGCCATGTTCGTCCGCATGGCCAGTACTACCGAGGAAGAACGCAAGCGCCTTACCAGCGCCGCGAACGAGGCTGTCAGGGGCCACGAGAAGAGCGCGGAGTGGCTCGGCAACATCGCCAAGTGCGGGCGTCGGCGCGTCGGCAAAGGCGAGAAGGAGTTCGCGGGATTCCTCACGGCTCATGGAGTCGAGCACGCCAGGCAGGTCCCAATCGACTCGTACGAGATCGACATCGTCGTCGGCGCCGTCGCCGTGGAAATCCACAGGGACGCTTCCGGACCGCTCGCAAGCGCACACAGACGAAAGCGCGTCGAACACCTGCTGAATGCAGGCTACTCCGTGCTCTACGTCGGCTTCCGCTCTGTCGCTGAGATCGTGGCGAACGCGGAACACCTCATCGCCCACCTCGACGAGATGCGCCGGGATCCAGCCGCGCCGCGTGAGTACAGGATGGTTCGGTGTCGCACGAAGCGTTTCACCCGTGGCCGTAACGATCTCGGCCAGATCACCGCTGAACCATCGCCGGTACGCTACTCGTGCGAGATGACAGAGCGACACGTCGGTGTCACCTGGTAGGCACTGCCAGAGCTCCCCGGGGTGCCCACGGTCCCCCGCATCGGAGGCCACGGGCGGCTGGCTCCACTTGTAGATGTTGCCATCCAGGTCGGCATGCTCCTGGCGCACCCTCGAGTCCCCCACCGTACTCCACTGATACTCCTCGACCCCCAGCGACTCCATGCGCTGCTGGGCGATGGCGGCTGACAGGTTCGCGGTCTGGTCCCTGGCCAGAAAGCTCGCCTTGTTCCACGTCAGATCGAAGCGCTTCTGATACTCCTTGGCCAGGTCGAGGGTCGGCTTCCCTGCGGCGACGGCGCGCATGACCTCGTCCGCTGTCCGCTCCAGGGCGTCGAGGCCCTTGTCCAGCATGGAGCGGGAGAAGTCCACGTTGGCCAGCACCCATGCCCTGACGTCCTGGGAGGGGACGTGGGTGGCGATCGGGATTGTGAACAGCCGGGACAACTCCCGGTCCGTGGCGTCCGTGGTGTCCTCGTCGATCTCCCTGCCGATGAGTTCGAGGCCGGGGACGTCCGCCTCGACAATGTCGTCCAGCATCCCGCGCACGGCCTGGATCACGGCGGGGACGGAGGGCCCGGCGTCCATGCGGCGCGGCAGGATGACCCCGTCCACGCGCTTGGACAGGTCGCCCTTGAGCTCCTCCACCTGCTTGGACTGCTCGCGGATGGAGGCACGGGCGACGCGCATCACCAGGTCGAAGACGAACTGCCACCGGGACTGCAGTAGTTCGCGCTGCATGGTCTCCAGGCGGTCGGAGAAGCGGGGGACGCGGCCGGAGAAGGGGCCCCCGGCGCGCTTGGCGTCCGTGCGGCCCAGGAGCATCCGTCGGTCCCTGGCCGTGATGCGGGCACGACGGCGGAGGGCAAACTTGGCGGCGGCATCGACGTCTGCGTGGACGATGCGGGAGCGTCCGGAGACCCAGCCGCCCTTCACCTGGTAGATGGGCACGGGGCCTCCTCCTGCGCCCTGTACTGCACCACCTCGCCGTCTGGCCGCAGCCAGATCAGCCGGGCCAGACTCTGGCGCACGGCCGGGGGCAGGGCGGCCCACCTTCGGCGCAGGTCCTCGATGGAGTCCACCACCTCACGCACGGGGGCAAGGTCCACGGTGAGGCAGACGGTGGAGTCGTTGGTCACTCCTCGCCCCCGTCCTTCCGATTCGCCAGGAACGGGAAGGTGGCGACGACACGGTCACCGCGCCGCAGCTCCAGGCGGGAGGCGATCCAGCCCGGGGACTTGTCCTCGTCGCGCTCGGCCACCCAGTCGCGCTGTAGCTCCAGCAGGCGCCCGACGTCCTCGGGCCTCATGGTCTCGCTGTATCCCAAGGTCTCGTGGGCTCGGTAGCCGGGGAACTGCTTGGCGCTCACCATGTGGGCCAGAGCGCGCAGCAGCTTCTCGTTGAGCTCGCGGAGGGTCCAGCCGTCGTGCTCGAGCACCGCGGCCGTTCCCAGCACCTGCAGCCCGGAGGTCGCCATGCGCTGGGGGCTCATGGTCTCGGCGATGGGGCGGGCCAGGGCTTCCACCTCGCCGTCCCTGGCTGGGTCCACGTCGCCCAGGTAGAGCACGGTGACGTGCGGGGGCTCGTCGTGGGCCAGCGGGCCGACGATGGCCTCGGCCTTCCTGCGCCACTCTGCGTGCTCCTCGATGCCTGCCTGGGGGACGGGCACCAGCAGGCACAGGGAGTCCTCGCTGGCGTCTGCTCGGTCTTGGGCCTGCTGGGCGGCGATCTGCTCCTCGATCATCCTGCGCGCGGCCTCCTCCGCCGCGGGGTCATCGGGCGTCGGGGTTCGCGCGGGCTTGGGATCGTCCTCCACCGGCTGCATCGAGTGCCTGTAGCCCCCGGGCTGGGCGTAGCGCTGCTTCCTGATCTCGTCCGGGGTCAGCACCCCGTCCATGATGGCGGCGGCGTCGGCCTGGGTGTGGACGAGCCTGATATCGGCCTGCTCCTTCTCGGACAGATCGCCCAGCGGCAGGAAGTCGATCGACCACTCCTTGGGCAGCGCGTTGCGCTCGACGTGGTAGAGCACGGTCACAAGCTGGCGCAGGGGCGGCTCGTAGCGGTCGATCTGCCAATCGGCCACGGCCTGGTACCAGAGGGATTGCCAGCTGCTGCCGTCGGTGTTCAGCCCTCCGGGCGCCTCGCCGAACAGCAGGGTCACGGGAGCCCCGAGCATCAGGGAGAGCTCCAGGCGGGCGTGGTCGGAAATGTCCTTGTAGCCGCTGGGGTTCGCGGCCACGCGCTGGAAGTCGTCGCCCGGGGTGAGCAGCACGGACTGCGCCACCGACTTCATCATGTTGAGCTTGCGGATCTGGCTGATCCAGTTCGCGCTCTCGTCGCCCGAGGTACGCGTCGGCGCGATCTTGAACACGGCGATTGATAACTCCTGGGCGATGCGAGCCCCGGACGCCCCGGTCTGGGACAGGTTCCGGATGGAGTCCCACAGCATCTGTCCGATCGGGTCCGCGCCCCACGCCGCCGAGTAGCCCTGGTTGGCGAACGCGAGTTCGGAGGGGGGCAGGTCGTCGCCGTAGAACCGGAGCAGGCGAGAGGCGTGCACGTCGGTCAGGGACCGGCGGGGCTTGTCCTGGGTGCTGGAGTACCCCGTCCGCCTTGGCGACAGGTGGTAGTGGGTGGGCATCCCCAGGGGACCGGCCTCGATATCGCTGTTGTAGCGAACCGGGAAGATCTCCCGACGATCGAAGATCTCCAGGCGATGGATACGCTTCACCTTGTCGGGCCGAAGCGGCTTGTTGAGCGGGTCCGGGTCGTCGGTGACCATCAGAACCAGACACTCACCCATGGCGCGGCCCCATGTGTCGGCGCGGCGGAACACGCGGCGGACGTCAAGGTCCCGCATCGCCTGCTGTAGGGGGCGTTCCTCGTCGCTGTCGTCGGAGATGGCGCACCACTTCGCGGTCGCCCAGGACGGGTGCAGCTGGCAGATCCGCCGGTAGAGCCCGCCGCGGAGCATGGCCACGAGCTCCTCGGCCGTGAGGTAGTCCCGTTCGATGTTGGGACGGGCCTGGGCCCCGGAGTCGCGGTAGCCGCCGAGCCCGGAGATGGCGTTGCTGACAGCGGCCCCAGAGAGGTTCTGCTCGCTGGAGTACGTCGAGTCGGCGCGCAGGCTCGGGGGGGCGACAGGGGCGGGTGGGCCGATGACGAGGTCGCGAAGTCTTGAGCGGACGGACATGAGGCCTCCTGGCCAGAATGATAGCACCTAACCCAACATGTCGAACCAAGACCGCTGCGAGACCTGCCCCTCGTCCTCACGGGTCCAGCGCATGTGCAGCTGGCTGCTCGCGTCCATGTCATCGTCGTTGGCGCCCAGCGGGAAGGCGACGATGTTCTCGATGTAGTCGCCGACCCAGTGCGCGATCTCTGGCGCTGGGAGGATGATGGCGCCGGCCTCGGCTGCGCGCTGCAGGTACCTGGCTCTCGCCGCCTTGGACTTGTCCGAGCCCGGGGTGTCCTTGTTCGGATGGAACCGCACCAAGGCCACGCCCATGTAGTACGGAGACCTGGCGTCCAGGTAGTTCGTGCCGTTTGCCGTGTCCTCTACGAGGCAGCCCCCGGAGGTCCGGACGATGAACCTGGACCACTTGGCGATCATCGCGTCCATGGCGAGGAAGTATTCGATGGACCCCATGCGGGCGTAGGTCCGGTCGAGCAGATAGCGCTTGCCGTCCTTCCTCGCGTGGCACTGGATGGCGTTGTAGTCCGCCTCGATCGTTCCCTTCTTCGCGGCGTCCGCGGTGACCCAGACCTCGTCAGCGGTGGCGGCGATGTCCTCGGGCTCGCAGTGGTAGCGCTCGCGGAACCACTCGCGCTTGACCGCGCCGCCCTCGGACGGCGTCGGGTTCATCTCCAGTTGAGCCTCTGCGTGCCGACCCAGGGCCCGGCGGAGCTCGGCGATGACCTCGTCGGTGTGACGGGCCGGATGCAGGCGCTCCCCTGGCACCGTGCGGGGATCGTCCTCGGAGGCCTGCTCGTGCTCCGGGTTGTAGTGCATCGGCAGGCACAAGACCTTCCAGCCACCCTCGCGCAGGGCGTGCCCGGCCGGGTCGTTGACGTGCAGACGCTGCATCACCAGGGTCTTCGGGGCGTCCCGGGGGTCGTTGACGCGGGTGGTCAGGGCCTGGTCGATGATGATGTGGGCCTCGTGGCAGCGCTTCTCCACCGCCTCCGGGCCGCCGAGGATCACGGCCTTGACGTCGAGCGGGTCGTCGATGACCATCTTGTCGCCGCGCTTGCCGGTGACCCCGGTGCGCAGGGTCAGGCACTGGCGAAAGCCGCGCGAGGTGTTCTCGAAGTTGCGCTTCTCCTGCTGGTCCTGGGCGAACACCCAGGGCTTGGAGTCGTGGCGCCGGCACCACTCGGCGAGCAGTTCCTGATAGGTCGGATCCTTGAGGGCAAGGCGGGTGCGGCGGCTGTCCCTGGTGGACAAGTCATCGTCCCCGGTGAAGAACAGGCTCCGGCCCCCGGGGTTGAACAGCCACTCGTAGGCGGGGGCCATGACCGAGACCAGGATGGACTTGGCTGTGCCCGGGGGGAGCAGGATCAGCAGCTTCCGGTACTCGGGATCCCCCAGCATCTGGCGGTGGAGGTAGTGGCAGACCACGGACATGAACGGGGCCCACTCGAGGTCCCGGGGCTCGACAACCGGCCACATCAGGCGGACGAACGCCTCGAAGGCGCCGTCCCGCTCGTGGCGGAGGGCCTTCTCCATCAGCCGCGCTCGGATCTTCGCCTTCCTGCGCCTGGCCTTCTCGGCGCGGATCTGCGCCCTCCTGGCCTGGCGAGGGGTGGGCTCCTGCACGGCTACTCCTCCACCCCGTAGGCCCCGTCCTGCTCGTGCAGGTCGATGGCGTCCGCGCGGCCGTCAGCCTCCAGGGCGGCCAGTTCTGCGTCGAGCTCGGCGTCGGTCTTGTCCTCCAGCCCGTGGGTGACCGTGACGCCTCCAGCGTGCTCCACCGTGCTGCTCTTGCCATGGCCGGTGCGGTCGAGGGCCATGGTGGCGAGCAGGCGAAGTTCGTTGTCGTCCATCGCTCCAGCGTCCAGGCGCTCCTTCAGTTGTGCCAGGGCCTGGCCTGCGACCTCCCGTAGCGTGCGCCTGACCTGCTCACTGTGCTCGTCCAGGGCGTCCTCCAGCGCTGCAGCAAAGCCGGGCTGTCGCTTCCACTTTCGGATCGTCCTGGGCACGACGCCAGCGAACTCCGCGGCATTGATGTTGCTCTCTCCCACGGCGAGGGACTCGAGCGCGAGCCGCTGTTGCGGAGTGAACCTCACGTCCTCTGGATCGAACCGGACCACCGGAAGACGTTCCTCCCGCTCCGTTCGTTCGTTCGTTTCCCGTTCGTTCGTTTCTCCCGCGTTCGTTCGTTCGCCGTTCGTTCCGTTCGCTTCCACCCCGTTGCGCCTCTTGTCGCGAAACACCATGGCCCGGAGCTTGGCCCGGGGATGCCCGGTGCGGCTGGTGACCACCGAGTACGGGATCGGCTTGGGATACCCCTGCCGCTTCCCAAGCATATCCAACACCTGGTCTCGTTCCTTGGCGGACATGCGGGCCATCAGCAGTACCCCTCCCCGCCGCCGTACGGGCCTTCATGCCGCCGGCCAAGGTCCGAAAACGTCTGATACTCCCCACTCCACCCCATCTCGACCGTCCCCTTCGGCCCGTGCCGGTTCTTGCTCACGATGACCTCGGCAAGACCGCGCTTCTCGGTGTCGGGGTTGTACTCCTCCTCGCGGTAAATGAAGATCACCATGTCCGCGTCCTGCTCGATGGCCCCTGACTCGCGGAGATCCGCCATCCTGGGGCGCTTGTTCTCGCGCATCTCAACACCGCGGTTCAACTGGCTCAACAGCAGCACGCAGATCTTGAGCTCCTTCGCCAGCAGCTTGAGTCCGCGACTCATGCCGGCCACCTGCTGCTCTCTGTTCTGCCGCCTGTCCTCTGCCTCGAGCAGCTGCAGGTAGTCCACCACGAGCAAGCCCAGGTTCGGCTCGCGGGCCTTGAGGCGCCTCGCCAGGGACCGCAGGCGCGAGACGGTACAGGACACGTCGAGCCAGTGGATGGGCAGGCCGTGTAGCGCCTCCGCCGCGTCAGCCATCCTCGCGTGATCGTCCGTGCGGCTGGCGAGGATGCCGTTTCGGATCGAGGTGGTGTTGACCCTGGCCTCGGATGCGAACTGTCGATCAACGCACTGCTCGGCGATCATCTCCTGGTTGACGACGGCGACGGTGATGTGCTCGGAGGCCTTGCGGGCGATGTTGAGCGCAAGGGCGCTCTTGCCCATGGCGGGCCTGGCCGCAAGGACGATCAGGTCCCCGCCCCGTAGACCTCCCGTCTTCGCGTCGAGCTTCGGGAAGCCCGTGGACGTCCCCGCCACGGCCTGGTGCATCAGGGCCGCGGTCCGCTCCGCCTTGAGCTGGTAGCAGCGATCCACCACGTCGGCCTGCGTCCGCCACTCGTCGCGCACGGAGGACCCGGCTAGCCTCTGCAGCGCCTTCTCGCCCTGGGCCAGCACGTCGGAGACGTCCTCGCCCTGATAGGCGCCCTCGAGCAACTCGTGGGCGGTGACGATGGCGCGGCGGCGGAGGGCCCGGTCCCGCAGGAGGGCGGCGTAGATCTCGATGTTCTGGGTGGACGGCACGCCCTCGGGCAAGCCGGAGATGTACGCGGCGCCCCCGTAGGTCTCGTGGCCTCGCTGCACGGCGAGATCCACGGCGACCAGGGAGTCGCAGGTGGGGCGCTCGCCCTTACCGTTGACCTCGGAGATCAGACCCCAGAGCTGTCGGTGGGCCTCGCGGTGGAAGTCCTCGCCGTTGACCTCGTCGCGGAGGATGAGCCAGCAGGAGGGGTCCAGGAGGCAGGCGCCGAGGATGGCGCGCTCTGCGTCGAGGGAGGAGGGGATCTTGCGTTCGGTCATCTGCTCATCCTCCATTCGTACAGCACCCGCGCCTCACGCTCCGCGCCCTCTGCGAGGCATCGTCGCTGGTGCTCGTTTCGTCGTCTCATCGTAGCCGAGATCCGCTGTCGTCTCCGCTGCTCGCGCAGGACCGCCACACAGGCATCGTGGGCGTCCCATTCGCAGGCGAGGCGAGCGAGGATGGCGGCTTGGTGGGCGGGAGTCATGGGGCGGTCCCGAACAGCCCGCACTGCCCATCCAGCAGCCCAGCCGATGGCTCGCACCGCAACGACGGCAGAACCGCCGCGATGTACTCGCGCCCGTCCTGGTCAGGCTCGATGCAGACGTAGCGCCGGGCTTCGGGTTCGGGCATCCTCTCGCACGCCACCGCAACCCGACATGTCCCGCCGAAGGGCTCGAGGACCAGATCGCCAGGGTTCGTCGAGGCGCGGATCATGCGGTCGGAGAAGGCGAGGGGCTTTTGGCAGGGGTGCAGCGCCTTCCCGTCGGGACCTTTGAGCCGTTCAGCGCCGCCGACCTGTGGGTGCGTCCAGACGTTCGTGATGCCTGGCGGGAGGGTGAAGGGCACCCTGAGCGCCTCGTACTCTGCGCGGAGGTGAGCCTTGTCGCTCTTGAGGGCACCGATCGCACTGACCGCCTCGTCTCTGTCGCGCTGTAGGTATGGGCGCCCGCCAGGGTCGCCGTGCTCGTTCCAGACGTGGTGCAGGATCTCCCATTGTTCCGCTGTTGGCATGAGCCATTGAGACTCGTAGAACGAGTGACGCGCGATCATCTCGCCCGCTCCGCCAGCCTCGTCAACCAGCCGTTTCAGCCTGTGCAGCGTGAGCCCAGATCGCTCCCGCTCCGCGTTGAGCCATACCCGAACCCAGTTGCGATCATCGGCGCCGGCAGCGAAAGCAACGTCCGGGGCCGGCAGCCCTTCACGCTGGTAGAGCCCACACACTTCGGTCACGTCGGGCCAGGCTCGGCAGCCTTGCACGTCGCACTTCCCAGCGAGAAACCCGAGCCCCTTGTCCCATGTCACCAGCGCCCGATGCGTCCACCCCTCCCGCCGCATCAACGGGTCAAGCCTCGCCCACCCCGCCGCGGTGTTCCACAGGTAGACGCTCGCGGAGGGCATCGCGATCCGCCCCCACGCCTTGACGTGCGGCTCGTACCAGGCTGGTAGGTCGTCCAGCTTGACGCGGTCCCAGTCGGCCTTGAAGAGCCCATAGGCACCATCGCTGATCACCAGCCTCACCGACCCGTCCGCCATCGTCGGATAGATGCTCTCGGCGTAGGCGCGGTGAATGGTTCCGCGGCGGAGGTCGTAGCGGTCAGGCATGACACCCCCCCCACTCCCGCCGGTACGCCTCACAGAGCCTCTTCTCCCGCTCCCTGCGGGTGTACTGGGTGACCTCGCCGACCCACCGCCGGCCGCCGCAGCTCGAGACAGCCCGGGCCAGGGCGGCGTGGGTCCTGTCGTCCTCGTGCCAGCGGTCGAAGTGCTCGCCGTGGCGCACGACGATGGCCAGGGCGTGCGCGAAGGCCTTCTCGGGGGGCAGGACGTAGCCGTTGTGGGCATGTGTTTCCGATCTGGAAACACCTCGCCGCCGCCTCTCCCAGTCCTTCGCCTGCTCGTGGTACCCCCCGCGGTTCCGGGCTCGGATGACCGTCTCGGGGTTCTTCCTGGTCTCGCGCAGGAACACGGCATCGCCGTCGCCCTCGCGCCCCTCGGAGATCCAGCGGGCGATGAGGGTCCACGACTCCCATCCGCCCATCTCCTTCGCACCAGCGGTCAGCCACTTTCTCCACTGCGGCTTGAGCGCCCAGGAGCGGCCCACCGCGGCGTTGATGGCGGCCCAGGCTACGTCAGGTAGTCCTTGACCAACGGGCTCGTCTCTCTCATTTTCGGGCGCTTTCCGTGCTGGTAGACGACCCTGACTGTCACGAACTCCCTCGTCGCGTCGCACCACCCCTGTTCCACCATTCGTATGCTCCTGCTGAGCGCTGGTTGCCCCTCTACATCCGTGACCCATTGCTGTCTGTGCGGGCACCACGACTGGCCCACTTGGCGGATCTGTCGTTGCTGCTGATTCGTGCTGGTGGTGGGCATGGTCCTTCCTTGTGGCGCTGGCTTCGAATCTGCGGTTTGCTTCTTGGGGAGGCCTACGGGCCGACCCCTTCTGCCGTCGTTCATCGGACGAGCCGACAGCGGCACCCGCGTCAGCGGGTGAGGCCCCGGGAGGGGCCGGCGCTGTTGGTGTTCTTGTGTCTGGGTGTAGGTGTGTAGGTGTGTCTAGACGCGCGTGGGGAGAATCGCTGGAGAGCGGCTGGAGAGCGGCTGGAGAATCGCTGGAGGAATTCCGTCCATTCCCGGCGTTCGTCCGTTGCGGGTTTGGAGAATCGCTGGAGAGCGGCTGGAGAGCGGCTGGAGAATCGCTGGAGGGGTCGCCCCAGACGTCCTCCTCCTTGAGCGCCTTCCTCGTGGGCCAGTCTGTCCATCCCCACCGCTCACGCAGCGCTGGCCTTCCCGGCCTGTTTGCTCGCCCCATCCGCTCCTGGTCTGCCCACCACCGCAGGTCCATCCAGACGGCCTCACGCGGCCACGGCTTCTCGAGGCTGGCGGCTACGAGCGGCCACCAAGCCGCGTCACATGGCACCCAGGGGCGCCTCCGTTGCTGTCTCATGTCGCTCTCGCTGGTTCGCCCTTGCCTGCCGCTGATGGAGGAGATGGCCTCCATGCCCCCAGCCGCACCACCGGTCATGACTCCGGCGGTAGGCGGCTGGTCCAGCGAGGATGGGCATGGAGGCACCATACAATCTACTCCCCTCGGGCGCAAGCGGCAGCCTCACGCTCCGCGCGCCGCGCCATCGCCTTCTGGTGTCGCTCAGGGCCGTTCTCGTCACGCCACCACCCGCACAGGCAGAACTGGCCGCGAATATGGAACCCGGCGCGCTTTGTCTTGGCGCCACACTTTGGGCAGCAGGGGTGAATCATCCCTGTCTCCACAGCCGAGCCATAGCCATAGTGTGCCGCTTCGGGTCGATCTCGGCCCCGAGGTAGCGCCGACCCGTAGCGAGACAGGCACGGGCCATGGGGGCGAGGCCGGCGTAGAGATCGAGCACGAGGTCGTCTGGCTCGGTGAACGCCTCCACGAGCGCTGACAGCCATTCTGCGGGCTTCTCGCTGTGGGCCTGACGAGGGGACCCGTATCCGTTCCGGGCGCAGCCAAGCGGCTTGGGGGCGCCCTTGACGTACAGCAGCAGCGGCTCTGTATCGCCGCGCCAATGGAAGCCGACGCCGAGCCCGCTGGTCTTGTGCCACGAGCCGCCCGACTTGTACCGCCATCCGATCTCGTGTCCAGCCGTCAGCCACTCCTCGAGCTTCGGCCAGGTGCACCAGCAGAGCAAGTAGGCGTCATCGGCGGCGCTGTCGTAGGCGGCGCGAAGGTGGGCGCCGATGTCGGCCATTGTGAGTAGTCCGTACTCGTCTTCGGCGTTGCCCTGGACCGCGGCGTTGTCGTATTGCCACGGCGGATCCGCCATCACAAGCCGCGCTCCTCGGCACTCGGTCAGGATCTCGGCCACGTCGCAGCAGCGCAGGTCGATCCCGGGCTTGGTCGGGTGCGCGCGTTGACCCCATAGGTCAGCCTGTTTGCTCATGTTTCAACTCCTGGCGGTGTTCCGTCCCTCCCCGCACCCCCCGGGGATCAGCCGAGGGGCCCTGGCACGGCCAGGCAGGGAGTTGATGGGACTCGCGGCTTGTGGCCGCACGGTGAGCATACCACGATGGCGGGGTGGGGTCATCCCCAAAGCCTCCCCACGTCCAGCGCATCCGGCATCGGAGAGAAGGCGTCAGCGTCGTCCCCGATCTTCACCCAGCGCCAGTCAAGCCGGTTCCCAACCCCGCGCTCGTACCTCAGCCCCATGTGGTACTTGAGCCGCCGGATCGCTCGCGTCCGGATATCGGCCACTCGCGCATAGGTGAGCCCTACGCCTCCGTCCATCCTTGGGCACGTCGCGGCTGTCTGCCGCTGCGTGAGGCCGTGCATCCAGCACAGGATGACGTGGCGGTCCTGCTCGTCGTCCAGGGTCGCGAGGGCCTGACGGGCAAGGTAGACGATCTCCTGTGGGGCGAGGCGTGGGTAGGCGTGGAGGGTCACAGCTACTCCCCTCGGGCGCAAGGCGGCATGGGATTCACGCGCAGCGAGGACGTGTCCATGCCGAGTTGGCGCGCGACGAGGATGGTGTGCATCCTGGCGTCTTTCACGATCTCGTTGACCCCGTGCGGCAGGCTCGGATCGTTCCCGCACGCCCAATACTGGCTCTTCCGGCTACCGATCTCGAGCATGACGATCGGCTGCCTCGTCTTGCGGTGGCGGGGCGAGATCCAGTCCAAGGTCTCGTGCTTGCTCGATCTCACGGAGATCCGATACGGGCCGATGGTCGCCCACGGTGCCCACGTATGGCCGCGCCAGTGGAACGCCGGAAAGTGGCGCTCGACAATGGATTTGTAGGTTTCGCGCATCGCTACTCTCCGCATCCAGCACAGCAGGAAGATCCCCGCCCGATGCAGTCGCGGCCCTGGCTGGTGAAGCCGTAGGAGTCGCACTCGCTCGGGTGCAGGCGGTCCTCTGGGATCTGACTCATACGCCCGGCCACGCTGTCGCAGTCGGGCGAGCATACCCACACGCCGTCAGCGATCTCTGCGCCGTCAGGATGCGACGGGCACGAGTAGTCCCACCCGTCAATCTGCGCCACGTCGGCCACTGGCTCGGCTCGCTCGCAAGTATGCACCGGAGACCCGCAGACACAGCATGGCACGATGGGGGCGGCGGGGTCGCAGCATGTGGGGATCATCTCTTCCTCCTGGTTGTCTCGTTGATCTCGTCGTCCTTGAATCTCTCGAGCCGCGCAAGACGCAGGCGCCCGACGAACAACGAGCACCGCTCACGGTCCTTGTCCGTGATCCGCGGCTCGTCCAGAACCGGCGGGCGGACGTGCTCACCTTCGTTCATGCGCTGGACCTCGTCCACGAGGTCGCCGACCCTGCCGGCCCGAACCCGTCTGTCGTAACGGGTGAATCGGGCGTGGATCGTGTCCGCCATTGGCTACTCCCCTCGGGCGCAAGCGGCAGCCTCCAGGGTCCTGCACGCCGCCTCGTTCCATTCCACGCAGAGCAGGTGGTCCATGCCTGCGCGTTTCAGGCCGATGGCGGCGCCGCCTGCCCCGGCGAATAGCTCGAGGACGTTCACTACTTCACCCTCCGCGCCCCGTGCGGCTTCCTCTCGCGCCCCAGCTCGTCGAGACACGCCCACCCCGGCGCGCGCCCGCAGTACGGACACGCGACGGACAGCGGCCCGTCGGTGAGCTCCGTGCAGTCGAGGGCCAGGGCGAGGCGGAGGAGGAGATCGCGGGTTCGGGCGTCGGGGGTTTGGAGGTGGAGGGCGGTCATTCCTCGCCGCCTTCCATGCCCGCCGCAGCATCCAGGATGGCGGCCCTCTTGGTCTCCCACGCGTCCAGCCGCGCCTTGTGCCACCTGTGCTTGCCCAGGGTCTGGCGATTGCACGGGACGCCAGGAGCGGCCCCACAGCGGCTACAGGGGCAGGACAGGACACCCTGCTCCAGTAGCTGGTTGAGCCGCGCACGGACGAGCCGGAGCCGTTCCTCCTCCTCCCATCGGGCCTGGGCTTCTGGGGAGACGGAGCCGCTCGCGAGGAGGGGCGCCATCATGAGGAGGGGCAGCATGCTTCGCCGGGCCATCACTCCACCTCCCCCTCGATCTCCTCGACGACAGGCGCCACCCCCCGAATGCTCCTCGCGATCCCCAACGCCACGCGCCGCGTCACCCTCGCACGGCCCCTGGAGTTGCGCGGGCTCCAGAGTTCGACCGTGCCGTCCTCCAGTGTCTCGACGGCGCACCTGCCGTAGTCCGTGCAGCCGCCATGCTCGATGGCGTGGGCGATCTCGAGCATCTCGTGGCCGTCACCCTCGATATCGGAGTAGTCGAGCAGGCGACCGCTGAACCGAAGCGCCGAGCCAGGAATTCCGTCCCAGTTGACGCGCTCGACCCAGTGCCGGCCCTCGTGCTCGGCCCACTGGATGCTGTACCAATCCCAGTCGGGGTCCTCGTTGGGGACGCATGCGGCGTCTCTGTCGGATGCGCTCATGTCTGGCTCCTTGCTCGGGGAAATCGGCATCAGATCGTCCAGGTCTCGGTAGAACGAGCCGGGGGCGAAGGCGGGGAGGTGTTGCGTTCTGGTGGGGGTCATGTCTGCCTCCACGCCCGCCAGCACCACGGGCCGGCGGGCGTCGTCGAGTCTCTGCTCATCCCAGCCGAGGAACGATCTGCGTCTTGGCGCGACCCTGGCCCACTCGGCAGCCCGTCACGGCGACCAGGCCCTGGCGCAGCGCGTCGGACACGTCGCAGAGCGCGGAGTGCTCCACCAGCGGGCGGGAGGGCATGGTGAACTTGAAGATCGGGCGCCCCTTGTCGTCCTTGTCCATGCTCAGCAGCAGCTCGCAGGCGTAGGAGCAGCCCTCGCCGTCGATCTCGACGCCGCGGAACCACGGGATCTCGATGTTGACCACGTCGGGCAGGGTGACGCTCATCTGCTCGCCGCGGCTCGCCGACTGCACCACGGTTCGGCCCTTGCTGTCCACCTCGCTCACCCACTCCTCTTTCGCGGTCAGCTTGAGGGTGAGGAACTTGGAGAGCAGGAAGTCTGCGCCGCCGTCGTCGGTGACGGCTCCGCCGAATCCGCGCAGATGCTCGACCACCTGCTGCTGGGTCTTCCACGCCGCCATGCCCAGCCACGCCTTGCACGCTGGATGAGTCACCAGGGAGAGCGTGAGCATGTCCTGGTACCGCTCGCCGGGGCTGGTGTGGCAGGTGACGCTCGAGGAGGAGCCGTCCACCAGCACGTCGCAGGGGCTGCTCTCGTGCCGGTCGGCGATGAAGGCGCAGAAGTCGGACAGGTCGGTGAAGACGTGCTCGACGACGCGGGCCTTGGGGCCGGTGATGTGAGTCTCTCGCCACTTCTCTCCGTCCCGGAGAACGTGGATCTCACCGTTGCCGTCCGGGGAGGGCAGGACCTTGACGGGCTCGTGGTTGTCGCGGATGGCGGTCAGGATGCTGTCGATGAGGTTCTTCATGGTCTCACTCGTTGCTGGGGATGGCGAACAGGTTCTCCTGCTCGGGTTCGGGCTCGACGAACACGGCGCCGCCCGTGATGTGGGCCGGCTTGCCGTGGGTCTTCTTGTTGGGTTCCTTGGTGGTGACGAGTCCGTGGACGCTGGCCGTCCCGAGCTTTGTCATGCGGACTTCGACCTTGGCGGTGACGACGACGCTGAACACGTCGCCCTTGTAGTCCTCGCGCTCGGCGTAGACGTCAGCCACGCGGGACATGGCCTCCATGAATCCGGACGCGATGCCGGGCACTTGGTCGATGGTGAGTTCTGCGAGATCGGGCATGTTGCCTCTCCTGTTGTGCCCTATCGGGCGGTTTGAACTTGTTCGATTCGCCGGCCGGCGTCTGCAATCAGGCCGGCCTCGGCTTCGTTGTGATCCTCGATGAGCAGGCCGCCAGGAATGCGCCGCGCAAGGTCGATACAGTCCTGCTTTCCGCACTTTCTTGGCAGGCCAACAGTGGTCCGCCACTCCGCCACCGACAGCCGCGACGGGTAGAAGCCCAGCGCCCTGAACAGGGCCTGCTCCACGCGCCCCAGGTAGGCGCCCAGGCCGACCCAGGACTTGACCGAGCCCGAGCCCTTGCGCGCCGCCACGGGGCGTTCTGCGCTGCCTCTAGTGGCATGGCGGGCCCCACAGATGCGGGCGAGCTCGGCAGCTACCACCTCGAGCTCATGCCCGCCGCGCTCGTCCTGGGCGTCACGCCACCGCACGACCCAGAACGCCACGAGTTGCCCGTCGTCGTCCAAGAGCGCGATCCCCGTCGTGGCGCCAGGGTCGATGCCGATGTGGTACCGCTGGAGCCTGGAGGGCCTGGGCTTGGGGGCGGGCTGGACCAACTCCTGCTGCTCGTGGCAGGCCTCGGCGAGGTAGCCGACTCCGCACGCCTCGCAGTGGTGGCGCTGGATGGCGGGCTCCCACTTGGTGGGGTGGCCCTTGGGGCAGTGGATCATGGCGCGGCCTCCAGGGCGGCGACAGCCACAACGAGCGCCTCTTCGCGAGACTGCGGTATGACCAACGGAGACGTGTCCCAGAAAGCGTCAGGGGCAATCGCCTGGCCCTGCTTTCGGCCCGTGCTGTGCCTCACGAGCCAGCCAACGATTCCCCATCCGTCTTCGCCGATCCTGTCGTAGCTCGGATCGGTGTAGACAGGGCCGCCGACAGATTCCTCGATGAGTCCTTGCACGGCGCCGCGGGTGGCGTCGTCCCTCAAATCCGGCCACGCGTCGTGGAAGATCGCCGCGTTCTCTGGCCTGACCCGGTGGTCGCCGTCGCAGATCCCGCCGTGGATGGTGCCGCAGTCGTAAGACCACGACACGCGCCGGCCTTGGTCGTCGAGCATCCCCGGCCGCCACGCGAACCGGGGGCACGCTACGAGCCGCTGACCGAGGGCGCGGGCTTGGTCTGGGGTGGGGGTCATGATGCCCCCGTCTTCCAGTCCCCGTCCGCATCCAGATGCGGAGGCGGCCACCCGCGCGCCCTGATGTTCAGGTGGCGCATGAGCCGGTTCCAGACCAGGAACACGATCCTGAACGGGTAGGCAGCCAAGGACGCGCCCAAGACGGCCAGCAGGAAGGCGCCACAGAACGGCCAGAAGCCGGAGAAGGCGTAGCTGAGGTAGGCTTCGGTCATGATGCCTCCACCGTCACGACCCGGCCCATGCCGAGGCGTTCGCATTCGCGGGCGATGGCCAGCACGTTGTCGATGCTGTAGCTCCGCATCATCGGCGTATCGGTACCGTCCGGCATGCTCGCCACCAGCGGCCAGATCGCCATCTGCTGCGGGATGCCTTGCCAGACGAGGGCGAGGGCGTGCTCCCATCCGGTCACGTCGGTCGTGCCCCACAGCGTTCCGGCGCCGATCCACTTGGTCTCGCCGGGGCGCAGGAATGCAGAAGCCACGACAGCGCCGGTCCCAGCCTTGTCGTAGAGTAGCAACGACTCCAGCCGCTCGCAGGGGATGAAGAGGATGTGGTGGGTCATGGCGTCGCACCAAAGAACCGCGCGAGGGCCTGGGCCGCCGCGACCTGGGCGCGCTGCTCCATGACGGCCGCGAACACCTGCAACTCGGCGGGGTCGATGTCGAGCCCGTCGGCAGCGGTGTGGTAGTTGGCGAAGCCGTCCAGGATGGCGTCGTGCAGGACGCGGCGTAGCTTGTGATGGCTGAACTGTGGCGCGGCCGGGTAGGCGGTGTCTCCGTGGGGGGTCATCGTCTCGGCCCCTCTGCGTGCACGAGGTCCGCCGGGTCCATGCCGAGAATGACGGACAGCTTGCCAATGGCAAGGCGTGGAATGTCCGTCTTACCGGATACCCAGTTCCGGACCGTGCGCTCGGAGCATTGATAGCCGGCGTCCGCGAGCCGTCCGTGCATGGTCTGGACAGACCAATTCAGGGCCGCCATTCGTTCAGTGATCTTGTCGGTGATGGTCATCGAGCCTCCTTGCAGGGAAGCATAGCAGCACTATCGCGGCATGACAAATCTTTCCGGCGCAACCCTCGCGCGTAGATGCTGTCACGGTGGCGCGCACATTATCGGCGACGGCAATTTTCTTCCGTTTTCTCTTGCCACCCACGCCCCGGCTCTATATGCTTCGTGGCGTACCCCAACGAACCGCGAGGACAGCATGAACATCCTGGACAAGTCCCCCACGCAGCATCTCCACCCGATGCCGCACGGGTTTTCCCCCGACAAGGCGCGGGCCTACAAGTGGGCCGACGTGCAGCCGCTCGGCGAGATCCGAAGGGTGTCGAAGTTCGACCTCAACATCGACGGCAGATACCAGCGCGAGGCGGTCAGCGACGTCAAGGTCACCAAGATCGCGAAGTCCTGGAGTTGGCCGCTCTGCGGCGTCATCGCCGTCGCGCGACGGGCCGACGATACCCTCTGGGTCACCGACGGCGGCCACCGTGTCCGGGCCGCGTTCCAGCGTGGGGAGATCGATGAGTTGCCCTGCATCATCTCTCGCTATGCGGACCTCGCCGAGGAGGCCCAGGCGTTCCTGGACGCGAACCTGCTGACCTCCAACGTCAGCGCGTACCACAAGTATCGCGCTGGAGTCCAGGCCAACGACGCCACGGCCATCGCCACGAAGGCGATCATGGATCGGCACGGATACACGATCGCGCGTGGCGGGAAGTACCGCGGCCCGGTCATCCACGCGATCGGCATCCTCGTCACAATCGTCAGGCAGGACGAGGAGCGGGCCGCCGCAGCCTTTGACGCGCTGGTCAAGATCAGCAAGCACGAGCACATCGGCTCCGAGGCGCTGAAAGGCTACTTCTGGCTCGCCGCTCGCGCCCCTGCCATTCTCACGCCGAAAGCCGTCAAGCGGCTGCAAGACGTCGGGCTGCCCACGATCGAGGAGGCCATCCGCAAGGTGAAGATCGTCGTCGGCACGGCTGGCGCGAGGACATGCGGCATCGGGATCGCGAACGCCTACAACCACCGCCTCCGTCGCAACAAGATCGACACGGCGACCCTCTAATGACCTACCGCCAGCCCATCCCCACCTCACACCCCACAACGGGGACGGTATTCCCTCGACGGGGACGGGCTGGCACTCTCACCGGAACCCCGCGGCGACTGCCCCCAGCACCAATCCCGCCGGTGCGAGTCGCGGGGTTCCATCACTCTGGAGACGACATGATCCACATTCACCGAGCCGCCGGAATCCTCGAGGCCACCGTGGGCCGTGAGCGGTCCGACGAACTTCTCTCACCCCTGATCGGGTCGTTCGTTCTGTCCCCGGAGGACTGCAAGCTGCTCTTGTCGGGCGGCGGCATCCTCAACAGCCACTCATGGGATAGCGAAGAATCGCGGGCCCTGTACGCTCTCGAGCGTGGGATCCGGGACGTGGCTGACACGTTCACGACAGCAGAAGGCGAGGAGTAGTCGTGACCTACATCCCCCGCACCACCCACAACATGCGCCCCGAGTCGCCCCACGAGAACGACAGCGGCACCGCGGAGCGTCACGACAGGGCGGTCCGCCGCTTGCTGGGCGTCGGTCCCGAGCGCTACGTCGAGACCTACGGCCGCCCTCCCTGCTACGAGTGCGGAGAGGACAGTCACGCCGAGTTCGACGACGTCCTCGAGTCGTTCGTCGGCACGCCGGACCATCTGTGCTGGGAGTGCGCCGAGGCGTCGGACGAACTCGTGCAGGGTGACGACGGGGAATGGGGGCTGGCATGATCGCCTCCCTCGTCGATTTCCTGTCCGAGCCCGCAGGCCTCGACCGGTGGTGGGCCTTCGCGGGCCTGATCGTCTGGGGGGCGTTGGTGGTGTCGATGTACGTCAACAGGCCGGGGAGTGGGTCGTGAGCAACCACCCCCTCGAGGCCATCCCCTGGGGCCGCCTGTCGCCACAGGAGCAGTTCGACGCCCACCTTGCCGCCCTGGCTCGCGCAGAGGCTGCCGAGGTTCGTGTCGCCGTGCTCGACGCCAAGAACGCCGTGCTGCGCGAGACCCTGGAGGGGTTGTTGTCCACCCTGCGACGGCTCGCCAACAACGCCGACGCGACCATCGAGTCCGTCCAGGAGATCAGGCCCGCCCATGTGTGCACTGCGTGCACTGCGTGTGACCTCCCGAAATGCGCCTTCCTCCCCTTCTGACCGTCCAACCCAAGGAGTGACCCCCATGACCGCCATCGCCAAGCGCCCAGAGCGTTTCGTCGCCAACCTCTACAACCCCCGAATCGCCGTCAAACTGGGAGACGAGGGCTTCGCCCACCAGGCGTGCGAGTGGGTCCGCCTCTTCGCCGACGTGGACCTCTACTCGGCCAAGCAGCCCAACTACGAGGTGTGGGGCCCCGGCGTCGCCAAGTTCTGCAAAGCCCTGGGCGCCCGCGTGACCCCGCTCGTCGCCAGCCCTGACCCCGTGGCCAACGACTTGAAGCCCGGGTTTCGCTGCACCTACGACGAGCAGAGCGGCGTCCTCATCAAGGTCGAGCAGGACGTCCTGCTGGAGTGCCGCCACCCCAAGACCGGCTCGCCCATCCACATCCTCGCGACGGGTGAAGTGGACGTCTGGCACGCCTACCTGGCCGACATGGCCAAGCTGGCCGGCGGCCGGGCCGACGTCGCCCAGATCGTCACCAGCAAGGTCAAGGCCCGCATGGAGGAGGGCGACGAGCACGACACCTGGGTGTTCTACCCCTACAGCTTCGGGACCTGGTTGGCGCTGAACGTCAGCAAGCCCGCCGTGCAGGACAACCAGCGGAAGCTCCGCGAGATGGCCCGCCCGGACAAGGTCCGCGGCTTCGCCACCAGCAAGGGCGCCCGTCTGGCCCTCAAGCAGTCCAACCTGGTGCCGATGCGCTTCACCCGCAACAGCTTCCTGGAGGACCCAGCGGGCCGGCAGTACATCGACGTTCCGGTCATCTGCTGGGTGGCCTACGACAGCCGCGAGCGGATGCAAGACGCCATCGACGACATGCTGGAACGCCAGGGCGGCGCCATCGAAGCCACCTGGGAAGCCGTGGCGGACGACGCCGACCCCTTCGAGCAGGAGGAGGAGGGTGAGCCCGAGCGGGAGGCACTGGCCGACAGCGTGCCCGCCATCGCCCAGGACGATACCCTCCACGAGGACGCCATCCCCGCCGAGCGCCCACGCGAGAAGGTGAAGGTCAGCCCGACACCCTCCGAGCCCGTCCAGCGCGAGCAGAAGGCCATGCCGAAGGCTCGCCAACCCGCCGCTCCCGAGGACACCCCCTGCGAGCAGCTCATCACCCAGATTGAGCGCGCTGTGGGCGACGACGACGAGACCCTCAACGCCATCCTCGCCGCCTTCAACGTGGACGGACTGGGCGACGCCAGCGCCGAGACGCTGCAGGACATTCTCACCGAGATCCGCGCGACGCTGGGGCAGGGGTAGACCATGCGCCGCCTCACCACACTCACTGTCACCGGCCGAGACGGCTTCAAGGGCTGGACCGGCACCGTCAAACTCCACGGCTGCGACGTCTTCGCCGGCCCCAACGGCACGGGCAAGTCCACCAGGCTGGAGGCCATCGTCGGCGGTCTGCGCGGGCTGTCCCGCAAGGCTGGCCCAGGCCCCGGCGTCTACGTCGGCCCCACGTCGGCCCGCCCCCGGTCCGCCAAGGTCCGCCTGGACTGGAACGACGGCCAGAGCCTGGCCAGGGACCTCTCCGTGGTGCAGGGCAAGAAGGCCACCGAAGCCAACATCCAAGCCGACATGCTGGTCGGGCCCCACGTCACCCGCTGGGACCTGGGCGACTTCGCCAGCAGCACCGACAAGGCCAGGGCCGAGCTGCTCAAGGGGCTGGTGGGGGCTGGGAGTGAAGAGTGGGACGGCGCCCGCGTCTGGCGCTTCCTGGACGAGCGCATGGACGTCAAGGCCAAGAGCCGCGGCGCCGACTATCCGCTGGTCAGGCTCCAGACCGACCACGGCATGCCCGACGATGGCGAGTTGGGCCCCTGGCTCGACTCCGCCACCGACTGGGCCGGCACCCAGTTCACCGCCGCCAACAGCGACAAGCGCCAGGCCGGGCAGGCCGTCAAGGAGCTCCAGCAGCAGGCCCGCGAGCAGGCCGAGGCCCAGGAGGGCGGCAACCTGGCCCAGGTCCGACAGCGCGCCGGAGAGGTGGCCGAGGATCTGCGCCAGCTGGCGGGGCAGATCGCCACCGCCTCGCAGGCTGGGCAAGCCGTCAAGGCCTACCAGGAGCAGAGCCAGCGCCTGGCCCGTGCCATGGGCAAGGCCGGCGAGAACCTCGAGCGCGCCGAGGGGCGGGCCAGGAAGGCCGGTGAACGCCTCCAGCAGGCCCAGGAGCGGCTGGAGGGCCTCCAGTCCCTGGACGAGGCCAAGTCCAAGCTGGGCGCAGCAGAGAAGGCCACAGCGTCCGCCAAGGAGCAAGCCGCCGCCAGCAAGGCCAAGCTGGACACTGCCCTCCAGGGCTACCAGACCCAGCGCGACACCGTGGGTCGGGCCGAGGAGGCCGTGGCCACCCTGCAGGCCCTGCTCGATGACGTGGGCGGCGGCGTCTGTCGCGCCTGCGGCGACGAGGACCCCGTCGGGCTCCGCGACCGCATCGACGCTGCCCAAGCCCGCGTGGACGAAGAGGCGGCCAAGCTGCCCAAGCTCCAGCTGCGCGGCAGGATGACCCGCAAGGCCTGCGAGAGGGATGAGCAGGCAGAACACGACGCCAGCGAGCGCCTCCGCGTTCTGGAGCGCCACATCGCCCCTCTCGAGACCCAACACCAGACCGCTCGCTCCAGCCTGGTCCGTGCCGAGGAGATGCGCGACCTGGCCCAGTCCGAGCTGACGCGCTGCCAGAAGGCCGCCGAGGAGGCGGAACTGGACCTGCAGGCCTTCCAGCAGGAGGACCCGCCCCAGGGCGCCGCCGGGGACCTGGACACGCTCCAGGCCAGACAGACGGCCCTGCAGCAGGAGCAGAAGGAGCTCCGCAAACAGGGCGAGTCCCTGGCCCGGAACGAGGGCGGGGAGCAGGCGCTCCAGCAGGCGCTGGCGCGGCGTGACTCGGCGGAGAAGCGCTGGCGCGCGGTGAAGGACCTCCAGGCGGCCCTGGCCGAGCTGCAGGCCGAGGTAGCCCGTGGGGCCTACGGGCCCATCCTGGACCACGCCAACAGGCTCCTCGCTGACGCTGACGTCCCGCTCCGGGCCTACATCGAGGATGAGGGCGACTTCGGGGCCGAGGTCAGGGACAAGCGCGTCCACTTCGCCAGCCTCTCCGACGGCGAGCGGGCCCTGGTGGCTGCCAGCTTCGCCTATGCCTTCGCGGCGGCGAGCGGGTCTCCGTGCCCCATGGTCATCCTCGACCGGCTCGAGGCCATCGACGAGGACCGGGTTGAGGGGTTCCTGCGGGCGTGCCGGGCTGCCGTCGAGGACGGGCGGATCGCCAACTTCGTGGGGGCCCTGCGCTGCAAGGCGGAGCCCGACCTGGGCGACGCCTACACCCATTGGCTGGGCGAGTAGCGGCCGTGGGCTCACTACCTCCCACGGCCACGCCCCGGCTCCTTCCTCGCCTCCATGGCGAGGTAGTCCAGGCAGTAGCGGTTGGATGTGGTGCAGTCGCCTCGGCGCCAGTCGATCAGCCCCTCCTCTTTGAGGACGCCGAGCGCTCTCGTCACCTGTTTCCGCGAGATCCCGCAGTCCTTCGCGATACGGGACAGCGATGGCCAGCACACCCAGCCTTCATCCGTTGGTTTGGCGCGGGAGATCAGCGTGTAGGCCACCAGCTTTGCGTGCCATGGGAGCGAGGCGTCGCGGATCCCGCTCATGGCTGCGAGACTGTGCCCGTTCTCGCATGTGTCCAGACTGCCATCTGCATCAAACACGACAGCCCCCTTGCTGGCAAGGGCGGCCCTGTTCTGTGGGCTCACTTCCGTTGGCCCCTCCAGTGGTCTCCTTTGGGTGACTCACAGTCCCTACCCTGGGGACTGTCAGACACCACCATAGGGACTGGTAGTCCCTACCTATGGTCTGTGAGTCCCTACCCCTCATCGCGGACCGGAAGCCATGAGGGCAACCGTTTCCGTTTGAGATACACTTCACTTCGAGCATCGGAGCCTCCACGAAAGGTTGTCGGTGCTGCCCCTGGGGTCGGTGACACGGCTCCGGGGGCTCGCCTCACCATAGCACACCCGCGCCCCACCGCCGGAACGTGCTACACTAATAGAAACCCCCGGCGCCGTTGCAGGGCACCAGGGGCAAGCACAGCGACCAAACACGCAGGAGATCGCCATGCATGACAAGAATAGCACGCCCGCAGCCGTGCGGCTCAACCCCCACCAGCAAGCCGCCGTCGACTGCGACGACGACCGCATCCTGGTCAAGGCCGGAGCGGGCTCGGGCAAGACCCAGGTGCTCACCCGCCGCATCGCCCGCCTGATGGACGCCGGCTACCACCCCAAGGAAATCCTGGCCCTCACCTTTACCCGGGCCGCCGCCGCCGAGATGCGCGAGCGGATCGTGAAGCTGGTGGGCCCCCGCGGGAAGCTGCTGCAGGTCTCCACCTTCCACAGCTGGGCCTGCGCCCTGCTGCGCGAGTGGCACGAGGTCCTCGGGCTGTCCCGGGAGTTCAGCATCTACGACGAGCAGGACTACGACGACCTGCTCACCCACGCCGCCGAGACCTTCGGGGACGAGAAGCTCCGCAAGGCCAAGCAGCGCCACGCGGCGAAGGTGGACCGCATGAAGGCCGCCGGGGTCCCCGCGGACAAGCTGCCCGTCTGGAAGCTGCACCCGGCCACCAGGAAGCGCCTGGAGAAGGACGTCGCCATCATGGCCCGTGTCCACCAGCTGCTGCGCGAAGCCCAGGCCCTGACCTTCGACATGCTGGAGAGCGAGCTGGTGCGCTTGCTCGACCACGACGCCCCGCGCGCCGAGCTCCGCCGCCGCTACGAGCACATCCTGGTCGACGAGGCCCAGGACACCAGCCGGGGCCAGCAGGACATCCTCGACGCCCTGGTCCCCCAGGTCCTCGACCAGGCCGGCGTCCGCAACCTCTTCGTGGTCGGCGACCACGCCCAGGCCATCTACGGCTTCCGCGGCGCCGACGTCGAGGGCTTCATGGGCCTGGCCGACCGAGAGGGCTGGACCTGCCTGTCGCTGCCCACCAACTACCGGAGCCTGCCCCCCATCGTGGACGTGGCCAACCGCTGCGCCGCCCGCATGGCGGTCCCTGGGCTGGAGATGGATGCGGCGAGGGAGGACGAGGAGGAGCCGGTCTGCACGATCACGGGACAGGACAGGGACGAACTGCACGCCCACATCGCCGCAGATGTCGAGCGAACATGCAGGGCAATGGGGTACGGCTACCCGTGGGCCGGAATGGAGCCAGCCGACTTTCATCCTGATCCAGACTGTTCGACCGAAGACGAGCGGGCCGCGCACATGGCGGCGCTTCGTGACAGTCAGGCAGCCAAGCCTGATGAGACGTCAGTTTCGGGGCCGGGCTACCACATCTCGCGCACCCCATGGGGCCTCGGGACATACACTCATCAAGCCGTCCCATGGAAGGACTGCGCCATCCTCGCCCCCACCTGGAACCTCCTCCACCGCCTCGCCCCCGCCCTCGAGGCCGCGGGCATCCCCCACCGCATCGCCAAGCGCGCCCTGGACGTCTGGGAGACCCAGGAGGCCCGGTGGGCCATCGACTGCTTGCGGGTCGCCTGCAACCCCTGGGACCACAACAGCCTGCGGCGGGCGCTCGGGGCGTTCCGGGGGCGGGTGTCGGCTGGGAAGTGGGCAAAGGCAAGAGCCTCTGCTCTGGGCCTGGGTGTCTCCGTGGTGGACGTGGCCGCCGAGCTTGGCTTCGCGCCGAGCATCATGCAGGCCATCACGATGGGGCGCCTCCTGCTCGTGACGGATGACCACCTCTCGGCAGACGGGGCGTTCCGGGCCATCCGCTCGGCGCTACAGAGGGAACTCCGCGCCCTACACCTCGACACCAAGGCCCAGGGCCTGGACGTCCTCGCCGAGGCATTCGACGCCTGGCTGGCCGCCCAGCCCGAGGACGAGCGCACCGTCCAGCACCTGCTCACCTGGTACGCCGGCCGCAAGATCACCGACCCCGAGGTCCAGCCCGAGGACGAGGACCAGGTGGTGCTGACCACCATCCACGGCGCCAAGGGCCTCGAGTGGCCCTGCGTCTGGGTCATCGGCCTGGAGGAAGGCTACCTCCCCCGCAAGAAGCCCACTGCCGAGCAGCTCGAGGAGAGCCGCCGCCTGTTCTACGTGGCCGCCACCCGCGCCCGGGACCGCCTGCGGCTGTGCTGGTCGGGGCACAAGGAGCCTTCGAGGTTCTTGGGGGAGGTGTCGGCATGACCGGCCACGATATAGCCCGCGAACTCGAGCGCCTGGGGGTGCCGGAGGGGATGGATGTTGACGCCATCGAGTCGAGCGCCGCGCTTCTGACCGGCCCGGAAGAGGCTGACGAGGCGGCCTTCGTCTTCGTGCACGACAGCTCGCTCCACATCAACATGGACCACCCCCGCGCCCCCGAAGCCGCCGACCTGCTGCTGCGGGCGTACCGGGTGGCGAAGACGACAGCCACGCCAACGGAGCGCACCTGTGAGACGTGCCGGCACGCCGAAGGGCACGACAACTGCGCAGGCTGCTACCACGACCCGGAGCAGGGCTTCGTGTCCGAGACCGGAGAGAACGACTACCCTTACTGGGAGCCGAGCCCATGACCCCCCAAGACCCCGAAATCACCTACGAGGCCCTCCGCGCGTCGATGCTCCGATGCCAGCGTCGCCTCCCGTTCCGGTGGGCGGCGCACGAACAATGCCCGGAGTGCGGTGACGACCTGCTCACGGTCCTCGACTGCGGCGGAGTCACTGACGGCGAGCCGGCCGTATGCTGCGACTGCCGCCGCGTGTGGTGCTGGAGTGCGGACGAAGGCGGCGCATGGATCAACGACCAGCGCGACCACGACGAGGAGCAGCCGTTCGTTACGATTGCTGCCCTTGCGAGGATCCGCGCGGAAGCCGAGGTGATCGGATGACCCCCCAAGACCCACACGCGCTCGTCAAGGAAGTGCGAGATGGCCTGGCCGAGCGTGAAGGCTGGGCGCTTGAACTCGTGGACTACAGCGACTACGACCCGGTACCGAACGCGCCGAAACTGCGAGCGCTCGAACTGATCGCGAGACATCTCACCGAGGCTCGCATCACAGATCAGGGCGGAGAGGGCAACGTCGCGGAGTTCTGCTGCGCTGATGACGCCCGCGCTGTCCTGAAGTCCAGGGTGGACCTCACCCGCCTCTGCGCCGCCCTCGAGCGCGTCACGAGGGAGCGGGACGAGGCGGTGTCCACCATGGACGCGGCACGCGCCTACGCAAAGGATCCGGCCGACAAGCAGGCCGAAGCGGTTAATCTGATCGTCAAGCTGTACGAGCAGCGCGACCAGGCCCTCGCCGCTCACCGCGCCATGGCCGACGCCCTGACCCGGGCCAACGAGCGGGCGGACAGGCTGCACCAAGAGTGCGCCGACCGCGCCGAATGCGAGCAGTCCCTGTCCGCAATGCTGCTGGAGGCCAACGAGCGGGCGGATAGCCTCGACAGGCAGCGCCCAACGCACTGGGCATACCAGCAGGCGTGCAGGGCGCTGGAGAAGCACCGCGAGCGGGCGGACAGACTAACCTCCGCCGCCGACCGCATGGCCGGAGATCTCCAGGACCGGAAGGGCTGTGTTTCCTGCCCACTCGGCGGCGACGACTGCGACGGCTGCGCTGTGTTGGCCTGGCGAGAGACGAGGGGCGACGGATGATCCCTCTCCCATGGTCCGACGCCAGAGCGATCGCCGAGGGCGCCATGAGCAGGGCCTACTCAGGCCCCGAGGAGCGCGCCGCCGTCGCCCGCCTCATCGAGATGGTGAGGACCAGGCCGGCGGAGTGCTGCACATGGGCTGGACACTGCATGGACTGCCCCCACATCTGCCCGCTGGGCAGGAAGGATGATGTGAGATGACCGACCCACGCCAACGCCTGCGAGACGCGGGCTACACCCTGCACGAGCGCCCGATCGGGAACCACTACCCGGCCGCCACCCGCAAGAACGTCCTGGTGTGCGACGATGGACACGAGAGGGGCGGGCGCCTGTTCATCGACAGCGAGATGAGCATGGATGCACTGGCTGAATTCGCTGCTGCCTACTTGCTTGACGGGTACCGACCGGAGCGCGGCTACGAACCAGGGAGGGCTTCCTGATGCCCCGCAACATGAGCTTTTCGCTGACCACCGCCCAGTTCCTCGACGGCTCGAAGGACGTCACCCGCCGCAACGGCTGGCTGCGCCTCCAGCCCGGTGACCTCTTCTGGGGCGTCGAGAAGGCCATGGGCCTGCGAAAGGGTGAGAAGGTGGTCAGGCTCGGCCTGTGTCGCTGTGTGAGCAACGAGCGCCAGCCCCTGGATACCATCACCCAGGAGGACGTGGTCCGCGAGGGCTTCCCCGGCTGGACCCCTGCCCAGTTCGTGGAGATGTACCGCAAAGCCAACCGCTGCCCGGCCGACCAGGTGGTGAGCCGGATCGAGTTCACCCGTGAGCCCTGGTGGGTCAACGTCACCGATGAGCCCTTGGTAGAGGTCTGCGCGTCAAGCCCAGAGGCAGCGGTCCAGACCTACATCGACAGCCAGCCCGACACATGCAGGCGTCGAGGCACCTGCGCGCACTCGGGCGCCGCATTGCCTCGCCTGGCGCCGGATCCGACCGACACGGATCCGTGCGAGCGCTACGAGGCGGCCGAGGTGGACCCCTACGCGCTCGCGCCCGGACTCCGGGATGGTGGAGATGACGATGCCCTGTAGCCCCTCACCCAAGGTCGAGAGCATTCGCGAGAACCTAGACGTCAATCCCGGCGGCCACCGCTGCGAGTGCGGACTGCCGTTCGGGCACGACAGCAGGGAGGAGCCATGCTTCGTCACGCGCCGGGCCTGCCGCCCGAGCCTGGCCCGCGAGCTGGCCTGGGCTGCCTCGGCCGCCTGCGGCGTCGCTGGGCTGCTCTGTCTCGTGCCCGTCGCGCTGCCGCTGTGGGCCGCCTACGAGGTCTGGTTGGCCAGGAACCCGGGGTGCGGGGGTGGGCGATGACGCAGCCCCTTGCCGGACAGCCTGGCCCCACGACCGAGCCCCGTGTCTACTGCGCCCACTGCGGCCGCTACAGGCTCTGTCGCTTCCACCTGCGCGCCGAGTTCCCGCCGAAGGCTGCGCGGCGATGGCTGGCCAAGAACGACGACTGCGACGCCCCCGACCACCGCTACGTTGCCGGCCTGATCGTCGGCAGGAGGATCGTGAGATGAACATCCGCAAGCACGCCGCGTCCCTGATCGGCTACATCCAGACCCTGGAGGCGCAGGTCAAGCTGACGCGCCCGAAAGCAGTGTCGCTGGCCATGGACTGGCTCGGATCGCTGCTGGAGACAACGGCCGAGCCGATCAAAGCCCCGAGCCTGCCGCCGGTCCAGCCCTGGGCTCCGCCCTACGTGCCGCGACCACCGCTACATCGCCGGCCTGATCGTCGGCAGGAGGATCGTGAGATGACCCGCCCCACCCAAGCCCAGATCGACGCCCTCCTCGCCCTCCCGCTCCCCTGGCGCCGACGACTGGCCGAGGTGGCGCGGGAGGAGCCGGGGTGGTGGGTGTCGAAGATGTCTCCAGCAGGGCGACTACTCCCTCAACCGGAGATGGAGCCGTACTCCAAGAAGTGGAGTATCGAGGAGCAGACGTCCCGCGGCTGGGCCTACGCCCCGTGCTGCGGGTTGGTGTGGCTCCGGGCGATGGGCATGGAGTGGGAGGCCTGCGGAGACGATGGGGTCATGGGCTTCGTTGCGTTCTTCGGGCTCAAGCCGATCCCAGACCCCATCGACGCCTTCCTCGCCTACGCCGTCGCCCATCCCTGCCCGGAGGCTACCCCATGACCCCCGCCCAGAATCTGCAACGGCATCCCGCCCTCTGTCGCGAGGCTGAGCGGCTGGCCAAGGAGCACTGGGGCGCCGTCCGTGTCGCGCTGGAGAACTGGAACCGCATCGAGCCCGGCAAGTGGACATGGGACGATATCGACCCGCTGGAGCGGCGGTTCAACATCGACGCCCAGGCCCGCCTCCTCGCCGACCTCAGCCGGCCGGAGTCGCGGGACTGGATGGTGCGGAGTGGGGTGGAGGCTGACGGGAGGTGGCGCGTAGTCATCCATTCCGACGACGAACGCCGCGCCTATTTTGAAGTCCGCACTGGCGCCAACGCGAAGAGTATGTCCATCCCAGGCGCGCTGACGCCGGAGAAAGCAACGGGGGCCATGACTGATGCCAGGGCGGCACGCTGGAGCCGACTCCGCAACGACCCCGACCGGCTCCTATCAGAATGGCTGGAGGTCCACGATGGGTAGGTACCTGATCGCGGCCGTGGTGGAGACCTCGCCATGACCTCCGACCTGACAGCCCTGGCCCGCGAGCTCGTGGAGGTCGAAGGGTGGGAGTGGGCGGAGGGGATGCACGAGCTACGCATCGACGAAAACAGCGAGGTTGTGGGCTGCTTTGCGCATTTCGGTAGTCAGGGCACTGGCTTCCAGTATTGTGGTTTTCGTGGCACGGAAGGCTTGCCCGATCTCACCCACGACGGCCTGGGCGGCATCCTCCTGGCCAGGCTCGGCCCCCGCTGGTCTGCGCGCCGAGTGCGCGAGGACCTCTGGCACGTCACCGACGGTAGCCGCGTCTTCTACGCTGGCCCCACCCTCGCCGCCGCCTGCGCCGAGGCCATCGTCGCCCGGCGGAGGTACTGATGGAACTTCGTGGCGCCCTGCCCGCCACCGCCAACCCTCCTGTGTGGCGCTACGCTCTGGTCGTTCGCTGCGGCTGCGGCCACGAGAGCATCTACGTCGAGCCAGCAGCCTGTGGTGCGTACTATCGCTGCCCGATCTGCGGCAGCGAGCACGACCCACCGAGCGACAACAGGGACGGAAACACGTCCCGGCGCTACTAACCCCCACCCGACCCCGGCCGGGTTTGGCGGGGAGGATGACCCCATGAGATGGCAAGACCACACAACGCTCCACCACGGAGACTTCGCCGAGACCCTGGCCCTGTGCGATGGCGCTGCGGATCTACCCGAGCCATTCCCCAGATGTGTTCTTCCTCGAGTGAACCCATCGATGGCACGTCGCGCAGAGAAGCGCGATGTTGTCAGGGGCGAGACGAAGATCTGGAAACTCGGACCACCCCTTGACGTGGTGAAGATGAAGCGTGCTCGGGTCCTTCATCCTGGCTTTCGTGTTTGTCGCTCCGCATCGCTGGCAGAGGTATCGCTCTCTTGCGTGGACCGCCCGAACGACGACGGCCCACTCTGCGCTGGCGTAGACCCTTTGGCGCTCTGGGGTAGAGCCGCCCTTCCAGTTTGGATGAAGCGGCCCACAAAGCCCGTGCATAGGGTTCCCGCTTCCGCGAAGATCGGGCCGCGGGTGGCTGGAAGCCTCGCGCATCTTCTCTTTCGCCTCGTCTGTGTGATTCCACCCCCTCCGAGGGCTCAGGATAGATGCGTTGCAGTCTGTGGCGATCCTGTGCCACTTCGGACGCCGAGGGATTCCAAAGTCAACGAGCTTTCGATGGATGCTCTTTGGGTCGCGCCCTACGATGCGACCGATAGCATAGGTGGAAAGCCCTTCATCAAGGTACTTGCTTGCGAGCCATTCACGATTTAGGTGTAGGGGTTCCATGCCCCTATTGTAACCCGAGGACACGCTATGCGCTGGAAGGAACGATGCTCTCTACACCATGCCGACTTTGCGGTAACGCTCAAGGCGTGCGCCGATGTCGGGGGCGCTGATTTGGTGCTTACAAGCCCGCCTTATTGTGACGCCAGGGATTATGGCATGGGCTGCTCCTGGGGCATGGACGACTACCACCGGCTGGGCGTGGCGGTCTTCGATGCGCTCAAGCCCGGAGGCCACGCGCTGATCAACGTGGACGCGCCGGTGAGGGAATGGCGCAAGGGCTACGGGACTGAGCGCGGCTTCCATCCATGGCGGCTGATGCTCGACTGGGCGGAAGAGATCGGGTTCCGGGTTCCGGATCGGTTGGCTTTTGGGAGGCAGGGCGGGCCTGGGGCGTACAGCGGTAGGTTCAGGAACGACTGGGAGCCGCTGTTGTGGTTCCAGCGCCCCGGTGACGGATGGATGGACAAGCGCTCGATCGCCGGTGAGAGCCTCTACCCAGGAAGCGGAAAATCCACGAACACCAAGCAAGACGGGACGAAATACGAGCGCGAGCGCTCTGGGTGGGCAGTGGAGAACGCGAAGACCCACCGTGGCACTCTCTGGCAATACGGCCACATGGGCAACTTCCACACGGGAGCCGACGACATCGAGCGCCAGAACCACCCCGCGCGCTGGCCGTACAAGCTCGCCGAGGACATTGTCCGCTGCTTCTGCCCGCCCGGCGGCTTGTGCTGCGACCCGTTCGTTGGGGCCGGCACGAGCGCCGCAGCTGCTCTCGAGCACGGGCGCCGGTTCGTCGGAGGGGACATGGGCTCGCGACAGGACAACGAGGACAACCGGCGCAGAGGGCTCGACCCCGTGCCGTGGGTGGACGTGACGGCTCGCGTGCTGACGGAGCGGTTCAAGCAAGAGAGGTTGTTTTAGGGTCCCGCGGTAGCCGGCGCCGATTCCAACACTGGCGGGGTCGGCTCTGGACAAGCCGGCAGCGCAGCCACGGCCGCAGACCAGGCCGACACCACCGGCCCCGAGGAGCCACAGCCCGCAACGTCTGCTCCCTTGCTCACGATGAGCGACGCGCACCGGTCCATCGCCCGCTCCGCTGCGAGCAGTTGCGGCGAGGAGGCCCCGAGCATGGCCGTGGTGAGCTCCGCGGACTGTAGCGAGCGGATGAAGTCCGCGCGCATGCGGATCTCCTCCACGTCGGCTGCCAGCGCCACCGTGAGCGCGTCCGTCGTCCCCTCTCCCGCGGCCCGCAGCGACTCGGGGCCCGTCATGGCCTCGCAAGCTGCGAGCGCTCCTGCGGCGTCCTGGGCGGCCTGCTGCGCGGCGGTGCGTTCCTGGGTGCGGGCCCGGTGCTCGAGGGCGCCCCAGCCCAGCCCGCCGGCCGTGGTGAGGGAGAGGATCAGGATGGCGATGGCGGCGGGGGTCATGTCAGGCTCCTTCTGGCAGGGTCAGCACCCCAACCATGCGCTCGTCTTTCCGCGGCCAGCGAGACCAGCCCCAGTCGCGGTAGCCCTGGGCGACGCTGGACTGGACCAGCCGCATCGCCGTGCCGCCGTAGTAGGGCTCACCACTCGCGGCCAGGTGGACCAGGTAGGTGTGGCCACCGCGCAGGTCGAGGCGCCAGTCCTGGACGACGTGCCACCGCCCAGGGGTCAGGGCGGGCAGGGGGTGTCGGCCGCTCTCCTGGATGCGCAGTTCGCCGCCGGGGTAGAAGTGCTGGGCCGCGTCCAGGCTCGACCACGGATGCTGGCCCTCCCAGATGTTCGCCATCTCCCACCAGCCCTGCGGCGACGCACGGCGCCACGCCCCGAGCCCGACCGGCAACCCGTGGGGGCTCTCGTCCGGGGCGCGGTCGTTGGCGGCAAGGATCGCCATCGCCACCATGCTGCAGCACGGGATCCCGTTCGGCTTGGGCCATGCGCTCGCCACCAGGGGAACGATTCCAGCGGGGGCGAGGACGTCAGCAAGGGTGGGCATGCGCGCTCCGGGGCTGGGGTCAGGGTAGCACGGGCCACGGCGTTCGTCATGACTGTGTGCCACCGACCAACGTTGCCCCGTGGTAAGCTGCCCCCAGAGGCCCCACTTGCACGAACGCGACGCCATCCTATCCCTGCACGAGGACGCGAGAGCGTTCGGCGAGGAGGCGGAGCGGCACGCGGTCAAGGTGGACAAGGCCGTAGCGGAGGCCCTCACGAAAGGGCGCCCCACCCTGTCCGGGTTCGTGACGCTCTGCCGCGCCCTGGCCTGGCTCCTGCGCCGACAGGGGGGCGTCAAGCTGCTCCGGGCCGAGCTGCTGGGCAGGGCCGGGGCTACGGTGGTGAGTCTGGATCCGGATGGGGGGCGGTAGGGGCCCCGAAAAGAATCTCGGATTATTTCCCGGCACCTATTGACAGGGGATTAGTGCCGGTGTATTACCAGAGTGTACCAAGCAGGACGGAGCCACCATGACCCGCGCCGAGAAAAACGCCGTCGAGATCGCAATCGGCATCATCCGCAACGGGCGTGCTCTCAACGCCGACACGGTCACCGTTGACGATTTCAAGGCCGAGCAGCGGCGCCTCTGGGGGCGCGCGGACAACAGCCCCAAGACACGCGACCTCGTCAGCGACGCGCTCAACGATGAGGCCATCGGCTGGGGCCTGTCCGTCGCGACCCGTCAAGCCTTCCGCTCTGCCCGCGGCTGCGGCCCTGTCAGCGTCGCTGTCTGCGCCATCACGGATCTCGAGGTGGCGGCATGACCCCGTTTCAGCGCGCCCTCGCGAATCCCGTCAACCCGCGGACCGTGCGCTACGACAGCCGCATGGACAGCAAGCAAGAGTCGCTCACGTCCTCGCAGGCTGACGAGGTCAACGCCGCGCTCGCTGCCGGCGATGATGCCCGCTCGCTACCCGGATGGATCGTCCGTGCACAGGCGCGAGCCATTGCCTACACCATGCGCAACTCTGGGAGGATGGCATGACCCGCCCCGTCTGCCTCTCGCTCTTCGACTACTCCGGTGAATGGGCTCGGCCGTGGCTGGCGACTCACCGTGTCATCCTTGCGGATGTTCGGCACCCCCTCGGTTGGCGAGACTACGACAAAGACGGTCTCGCCACCCTCGGCGCCGACGCGCGTTTCTGGCGCAACAACTTCGCACTTCTGGGAGCCTTTAGGGACGTGGACTGCGTGCTGTCTGCCCCGCCCTGCACCCACTTCTCGAAGGCCGGCGCTCGTCTGTGGAACGCGAAGGACGCCGACGGAAGAACGGCAGAGCACCTCGATATGGTCCGCTGCACGCTCGATCTCATCGACGCGCTACAGCCGCGAGTTTGGGCCCTCGAGAACCCACCGGGCAGGTTGGCCAACAAGGGCGGCACCGGTCTCATGCAGACCGAGCTGGGCGTTCCTCGCTACGAGTTCGACCCCTGCGATCATGGCGACGCGCACCGAAAGCGCACCTATCTATGGGGCCAGTTCGCGATCCCGGCGCGCCATCCGGTCGAGCCTGCGACGTTCACAAACGGCGTCCCGGGCGGGCGTAACTGGCTCGCCCGCCTGTCCAGCAAGGACGAGCGGCGACGGACAACGCCGGCGGGCTTTGCTCGGGACTTCTACGCAGCGAACAAGCCACCCGTCAAACGAGGCAGAGGACGCCCACCCAAAGGCGCAACGGCCCGCTCCGTCCGCCGCGAGATCCGTATGGAGCCCGCCGACGCCGCGGCCCTGGACGCGCTACGCCAGCCGGGCGAGTCGAGGAACGATGCGGACTTGAGGGTGCTTCGTGCTGGGCTGGCCTCTACGGACTGAACGGATACAACCGCTTCGCCGCCTCGTAGGCCCCCGTCTCTTCCGCGCTGGACAGGTCCCAGTTCGGCTTGAGGGTCGCCAACCGGGACAGGAACGCGGCCTTGCTCGTGTTCGCGTTGTCGGCCAGTGACTCCATCTCGGTCCGGGTGAAGACCTCGTGCTGGCCTACGTGGAGTTCCCACTGCTCGCCGTCGGTGTCGTTGTGGTGAACGCCTGCGCGGCCGTTGATTTCGCCTTTGCCCATGAGGTGCTCCTACTGTCTGACGGTTCGGAAGTCGGGATCGGTGGGGCGGTCCTCGGCGCGACGCTCCAGGCACGGCGGGACGTCCAGGCCGGACTCGAGGAGTAGGGCCCGGACCACGTCCTCCTCGCCCTCGTCGAACGGGATCCGCCAGTCCTCCTCGCGGGTGGCCTGGGTCTGGGCGAGGATCGTCGGGTCAAGGCTGGCTGGCGACATGAGGCGTCTCCGAAGGGATGGGGGCGGCGGTCAGCCCCGTGGTGTCGATGCCGCAGTCGCGGGCCAACAGGATGAGGGCCAGGGCGATCACGCCCCAACTCGCGGGCTGTTTGAGGGCGTCCGAGACGGCCCCCCAGACACGCCCGCGGCTTTCTATCTGTGCGGCCTGGCAGGCGGCGCAGGCCTTCTCCTGGGCGTCCAGGCGCGCCCCGTGGTTGGCCTGGGTCTCGGCGAGCGCGTCCACGCGAGGCCCGATCGCGGAGATCAGGTGCTGGACGATGGAGAGGGGCGTGGTTTCGGGCACGGGCTACCTCGGCAGCCCGCGAAGCCCACGGAGCAGCGCGCCCCGCTCGTCGTCGGTCATGCTGGCCAGCTTGCCGCGGAGCTCGCGGTTGAGTCCGTTCTGCTTTCCGCCTTCGAGCGCGGCGATCACCTTGTCCACCTTGGACGGCGGGATCTCGATCGCGTCGTCAGGGATGGCCAGGGGGTGGAATCGGCCGTTGCCCATCACGATGAATAGAGCCTGCATCAGGCGATCCTCCGGAGCACCCAGATCGTTGGGACGATCACGTCGAAGTCTGTCCCGCTGCCACCCACGCCAACGCCGATGAAAAACTCCTGGCTCGCCGCCGGAAACTTGTCCGTGGCGCCGGGCCTCGCGTCTCCGAGAGAGAACGGACGGGCGGCCCGCATCGTCATCGACGTGGGATCCACTGGGCCAGAGACCCAGGCGTCGGCCCTCGGGATCGCGTTCCGTCCGATCTGCTGCCAGCAGAACAGGTCGTCTCCAGTGTGCGAGTAGCTCACCGACGCAGTGCTGCCGCTGACGTCCTGCCTCGATGTGTTGGCGCCTGCCGGGGTGAACCCGATGCCCGCGAGGGCGTAGTCCGTTGCGATCACACCGTAGGTCATCTGCTCATAGTTGGCCGAGTCCCCCGTGATCTGCGCGCGGAACTGCACGGCCCAGTCGGTCTCGTCGTCGTAGCCGCTGAAAAACTCCGTGTCGAGATCGAACTGGGATCGCGGGTCGCCCACGCTGCCTGACGCCGTGGTGTAGTGCAGGCCGGTGCCGTTGGTGATCGCGAAGACGGAGCACTGCGCGGTGTTGATTCCCTGGAGGTCGATTCCGCAGTCGAGGGTGTAGGTCCCGTCGCCGCCGGCCTTGATATCGACCGTGGACTCTGCGGTCAGGTCGATCTCGTGCACGAGCTCCCAGATGCCGCTGATGCCCGCCACGCAGACGTTCCGCGCCACCTCGACCCCCGCCACGGTCGCGGTGAGCACGTAGGTCCCCGGGTAGTCGGGGGTGTAGGTGACGGTGTGCCCCGAGCCGCTGACACTGCTCGAACTGCTGGCCGGCTTCTCCAGCGCCCATGAGTCCGGTGCCGTGCTGACCGCGTCCGCCTGTAGCGTGACGGTGACCAAGGCGTAGGCGTCCTGGGCGGTGTCGGCGGAGATGGTCCAGTCTACGTCGGAGCTTGGCAGGTTCGGGTATGTCGGGCGTACAGGCATGCCGTGCCCCTACTGATTCAGAGTGTGGTACAGGTCCAGCGCCCCGGTGGTGGTGCCGGCGTTCGGGACGATGCGCCAGTAGACCTTGGCCGCGACGGGGACCGTGATGGGGATTGGAGCCAAGAACGCGTCATAGCCGCCGTTCGGCAGGGCAATCCCCGCGGTGCTGGTGTAGAACTCTTCGCGGTTGGCGCCGGGGGTGAACCCGGTCTCGGTGCTGCCGTGAATCTGGAAGGTCGCGGAACCGGCGGCGACAGCGTTCTCGAACCCGACGGCGTGCACCCAGTAGGTACCGGCGGCGAGAGTCATTTCGACCTCGGCCGTTCCGTCGTCGGCTGTCCATGTGACCGATATTTTGGTGAACGTGCGGGCCCCGGCGGCGGTGACGAGCGAGGCTGCGATGGCCGCAGCGCTCGCCTCCGTCACCAGGAAGTCAGCCGCGATCGGGCTCTTGGGGATCAGGTTTCCAGCCGCGTTGGTGAGCAGGGCTCGCCAGTTGGCGCCGTCGCTGCCAAGGACAGCGAGGCCCTTGACCGTGCCGAGCACCGCACCGATGGTGGTGAGCGCTGCGGCGAGGGCCTCGGTGGCCGTCCTGATCGCGTCGTTCAGCAGGTACAGTGCGCCGCCAGCCTCCACGGCCGTCTGCGTGGCCTCGGTGGCGGCCTTGATGTCGGTCTGCTGGTCGTAGTGGTCGCCGCCAGCCTCGAGCGGCGGTGTGCTGCCGTCGCTCTGCACCAGCTGCGTTTTCTGGTTGCCGTCACCCTGCTTGGTGATGATGTCGTCCTGCTTGATCTCGGTGGCGAGGCCCGCGCCTCCAGGGTCCAGGGCCTCGATGGCGGCCTCTACGGCCTGCACATCTTCCTGTCTGCATGGGATGTCTCGTGCGTTCGTGCTCTGGCTGCCCATAGTTCACCTCGATCTGGATGGTATCACGTAGCCTGGATGGTGTTGATGAATCCGGACGCCCCGGCCACGCCGTCGGTAGCGCCGCCAGCGGCCGTCCCGCCCGCGCCACCTGCCGCCTGGACGGTCCCGAGTGCGGTGGTCTTCCATGCAAAGACGTGGACCTGCCCGCCCTGGCCCCCGCCGCCGCCGCCAGCAACACCTGCGCCTGTTGCCGCGCCGTCGCCGCCGTCGCCGCCGTCCGCCCTGATCGTGCCGCTGTTGTCCAGTTCGTAGCAGGCAACGAGCACGACGCCGCCACCAGCTCCGCCGCCGCCTGACGTGGCAGTGTCCACTCCAGGATCACAGCCGCCCGCGCCGCCGCCGCCGCCGCCCGCGAGGAACCCAGGGGTGCCTTGCGCAGCCAGGAAACCGTAGGAGAAGTGCCCCGGGGTTCGGAGTTCGCCGAAGGTGGCCGGGAAGTCGGTGGACGCGCCGCCGCCGCCGCCAGCCTGGCCGCCAGCCGCGCCGCCGCCGCCTGCAGAGCCCGCGCCGCCCGGGTGCATCTGGTTTGCCGGCGGGGCGTTGCCTGCGGCGCCGACGCCAACGGTGGCGCGGCCGTTCGCCCCTGCGCCGCTCTGGGCGCCGAGCACTCCGGATGCCGGGATGGCAGCCCCGCCGACGCCAGCAGCGGCATCGGCGCCGTTCATGCGGATCTCGCCGGTAGCCTCGATGGTGAGGGTGCCGCGCACGTAGATCGGAAAACCTGCCGTCTCGATGACGGTCCCGGCGGGCACGGTCAGATCGTCGTAGAACATCGCCTTGGTCAGGGTCACGGTTCCAACGATCGTCCCGTTGCCGCTGGCGCCGTCCCCGAACAGGGCATCAGGCTGGTACTGCGGGTGAGCGCCAAGCGGATCGGCCAGGTGGGTGACCAGCAGCGCCCCGTCCGCGCCCACGTCCCGGCCGTCGATGGTGACGCCAGCGGACACGGTCAGGTTGCCGGTCAGGGGCTTCGTGCCGTCCTCCATCAGGTAGGGCGCATGCGGGTCTGACTCCGCGACGTGGTCCGCGATGGCGCCGGAAACGAGAGCCCCGGGGAAGATGCTGCGGGACATGGTCTATTCCTCGTCCACGCAGGGCCCGAACCAGACCCCGTGTGCTCGGTGGGTGACCGTGGCGCCGTCGCCCGCTCCTGCGACGCTGGCCAACTCGGCGCAGATCCGCGCCAGGCCTCCGGTTTCGACCCGTTCGGTGGCCCCGCGATAGTCCAGGCTCACGGTGCCGCCGTTGATCTGGGTCCAGACCTCAGGTGGGTCCACCGTGCTGTTCAGGGTGCTGGTAGTGTCCGGGTATTCGTAGAGGAGCAGGGTCGCGGTCTTGGCATCCGCCACGCAGGCAAGCGCACCGGCCCCGGTGGCGCCGATATCGATCGTCCAGTCTGCGTTCACGGTGCCGAGGATCTGGAGCGTCTCGGCCGGGTTGCCACCCGCCCCCGCGCCCGCGGTGACGGCTCCTGCGGAGTCGAGGCACCGGGCCTCCACGATCTGGTTCGCGCCCGCGGCACCACCGACGACAGCGTCTGCTGTGACGGCGTTGCGGAGCCCGATCAACAGCGCGTCCTCGTTGGCGGGCGTCGCGTGGTTGATGGCGTTGCCGTTGATGGTGACCGTGTAGGTGGCAGCCACGTCGAGCACGGTCATGGTCACATCCGCGATCCTGCGGTGGACCTCGGAGCGGAGAGCCGCCACCAGGAGCGCGACCACGGACGACTGCAGAGCGACCCCTGCAGCAGCTGTGGCTGGCGCTCCCGTGTAGCTGGTCTGCTCCTCCCACTGCGGGTTGCGGCCGGCGAAGAGGACGGCGAGGGTGTTGGCGAGCTGGAATCCGGCGGTGGTCATGTGGTCACTCCACGGCGGTCTTGGTGTAGGTCAGGCGAATGGTGCCGAACCTTGCTGTCGCCGCCCCGTTGGGGGTAAGGCTCATGACAAGAAAATAGCCCTTGTTTTTCACGTCGATCGCGTGAGAAAACGTATCGGTATAGGTGGTCCATGCTGGCGTGGTCACACCGAACTGCGGGGCGCCGTACTGTTCGAGCGCGTTCGCGCTGGCGGATCCGTCCTCTGCCAACTCGTTGATGATAATATCGCACGACGAAAGGGCATCGCGGTAGTAGTCGATACGGATTCCAGTGAGGGTAAAGACGGTCCCCGCGGCAGGATCGTCCGTGTTGTTCTGCTCGAATCGCAGCGGGTATCTGGCGGTCATGGTGGCGCCGCCGCCGGTGGCTCCGGTCACGTAGTCAGGAGGCCCCGCTGCGTAGGCGATCGAGTCGTTAGACGGGGCCCATCCCCCCATGAGCGGAGACACGTCCATCACCATCTCCAGCGTCTCGTCGTAGGCATAGCGGATCTCGGTGTCCGGATCTTTCCCTGCTACCTGTCCCTGGTGTCCTGTGCTCATGGGATCCTCCTATTGGCCTGGTACGATGAGCTGACGCATGGGCAGGTAGTCGTCGCCCGGATCAACGCGGCGCCAGACTCCCGGCCTGTTGCCCCGGTAGATGCGAGCGATGGAGGACCCGCCGCCCGTGTCGTAGCCAGTGAAGACGGCGGTTCCGTCGGTGGCCACGGAGTTGATCGCGCCTGCTGCTGGCTGCCAGTTCCAGGTCATCGACAGATCCGACTTGTTGAACGCGCCGACGATGTTGACGCCCGCGGCATCGTAGGCGACGAGGACCAGATCCTGATCGACCGCGATGCTGTGCTCGTTGGCGAGCCCCGCGATGTTGCGGGAGGTGAGCGTCACGCCATCCGCACAGCCCCTCACGGTCAGGTGGGCAGCGGCGCCGGAGTCGATCGCGTAGAGGTATCGACCGTCGCAGGCGAGCCGCTCGTTGGCGGCGATGGCATTCGGGGCGAGGTCCCAGGCGGCGCCTGTCGTGTCCAGAGCCGTGCCTCCCTCGTTGGCGGCGTCGTTGCCCGTGGCGGCGTCCAGGGCTCGCATGGTAGCGGCCGAGCCATGCCCGGAGGCAGTGCCAGCTACGAAGACCTGACGGCCGTTGGTGGCGATGCTGAATAGGTTCGCGTTGTGGTCGTAGGACCACGTCAGGGCTCCGGCTGCGATGGTCAGGGCTTTGACCTGGTTCGCGGCAAGCTGCCCCGCGACGTAGACGTGCGTGCCGTCCATGCAGATATCGTTGACCGTCGAGACGTTGTTGTGTACCCACTGGCTCACGCCGGTATCGTGGTCGAACAGCTCGACGAACGCACCATATGCCAGGGCCACGTACTCGCCATTGCTGCAGACCTTGAAGTTGTTGCCGGCGTTGGTCTTGGTGTAGGTGGCGACCGCAGTGGTGGTGTCCCGCTCGCGACTCACGATGGTCCCTGCGCCGTCGTGCATGAGGATGATCGACTTGGCGGTCACCGCTACGCTGTCCACGTCGTCGCTGGTGTCGGTGGTGGTGTGCGCCGTCCCCGGCGCCTGGTCCATGTCGTGCTCATCCACCAGGCAGGCCTGCTCGATGGCGGCCCCTGCGCTGTCGCTCATGCCCTCGACGGCTTCCTCGAGGGTCTCGAACCGCGGAAGCAAACCTTGGCCGATCATGTACGCCAGCCAGTTGAACTCCTCGGCTGGGACGGGCTGACCGGACGGGTACCCCTGGGCGATCTGCGAATCCGTGGGCCTGGCCGGGGCGTGCGGCTCGCCGGTCGCGGTCGCTGCGGCTCCCCAGTCAAATGGGCTGTCAATGGCGCTCATGGGTAGAGCCTCCGGGAGAGGATGGTCGTGCCCCAGGTCGTTCCCGAGCCGGCGTACCCGGGCAGGGCCTCGGTGAGGCACCAGGACACGCCCGCGGGGATGGCCTCGGCGATCAGGCGGACCGTAGCGTTGGCCTCCTCGTCGGAGAGCCAGGACTCGCGGAAGATCGAGATGTTGAGACCCGCGGGGTAGAGGCCGAAGTAGCGGGCCGACGTGGCCTGCGTGATGTCCTTGGCGATATCGATCAGGGCGTCGATCGGGTTGTCGCTCCCGTGTCGGTACAGGCGGAGCACGCGCATGCGGGCGCGAACGAAGCGCCGCAGCTGCTGGTCGTTCAGGCCGTCGTATGGCTGGCCGACCAGGTCCGCCCAGACGCGCAGGTGGACGCCCTTCGCGGCGTGCAGGGTCATCCCGTCCAGCAGCGAGAAGGCCACGTCTTCGAGGTCTTGGACCCCTGCGGCCAGGCCCTGGACAATCCGCGACGTCCTGGGCTGAGCCTGCAGGGCAGTAGGCATCCTACCAAGCGCGATCTCCGCGTGGTTCGGGATGTAGCCGACAGCGAGGGACGGGGTGATGCTCACGTGGTCACCGTCACGGTCCCGAGATCAGGCCACTCGGTAGCGATCGGCTGCACGAAGGCGTCGCCGTTGAGAGTCACGGTGACACGGCGCACGCCAGCCACGTCGTCGGCGATGGCGACCTCCAGATCGAGATCGTCGATGGCGACCCCGCCCGCCGCGTTGTCGGTGAACCAATCGGTGATCGCGGTGTCCACGTCGTCGCTCACGTCGCCCAGCACGTAGCCGGTATCGGGAACGACCGTGGCGATCACGTTGACGGTCAGGCTGGTCGCGTAGTACCAGCGCACGGTCTCCTGGTAGCCGTCGGAGCGGGTCACCGTCGCAGTCGTCGAGCCGTTCAGGTAGATACCCGGGTCGAGATGACGGTAGAGCAACTCTGCCAACTCTTCCTCTTGTGCCGTGGTGAGCGTGGAGGGGTAGACGCAGACCGCGATGGAGTGAGGCTGGAGGGTGAGCCCGGAGACGACCGCGGCGGACGCGGTCCGGTTGGAGACGCAGAAGGCACCCTGGACGTAGTCCAGAGCGAGGACGCGTGCTTGTACCGCGGCCAGGGTGCCAGAGCCGCGATTGGCCAGCGAGGACGCCTGACGGAGCCTGTAGGCGTTGTCGCTCTCCAGGTTGGTGCCGAGCGTCGCCGCCGCCGCGTTGTAGACGGCCGTCCAGCCTGACACCGGGGTGACGATCTCGTCGATCTCGCCGATGACAGCGGCCGTTGGGCCGTCCTCCGTGCACTGAACGACGGTGGTGGTGGTGCCGGCCAGGGGGATCGTGACGTCTTCCGTCAGCGCCCACTGCGCTGTGTCGTCCTCTCCGCCCCCGCGCACCAGCTTGCCGGTGACGATGATCGTCCCCGTCGTCCCGGTGATGATGACGGTGCATGTCGAGGGCGTGGCGGGGTCCCGCTCCACGCCGCGGATCGCGCCGATATCATCCAGGTGGACCCCGGTGGCGTTGTTGGGGGACATGGAGTCGTGGATCGACTGCGTCATCTCCGAGACGCTCCCGAGCCGGTCGGCGAGCACGTCCACCAGGATGGACAGCACCAGATCGCTATCCCAGTCCACGGCGGCGTAGCCTGCGTCGAGCAGGGCGGCGTCCACGCCGTCCCGCATCAATTCCGCTTCGTCTGCCGCCCGGGGGGCCACGTAGCCGGAGGAGTCGAATCCGTAGGTGCTCACGTCAGCCTCCTCATGCCAGCACCGAGCTGGCCCGGCCCCAGAAGTTGGCGGTGAAACTCATCGATCTGGCGTCGTGGTCCTGGATGGTTGCGGAGATGCTCACGGATCCCTCGTCTGTCGAGACGTCGGCGGACACGGAGATCGTACCCCCTGACGCGGTCGCTTGCACGTTGGACACGGAGACGACGCCCTTGACCGCGGAGATCTGCTTTCGCGCGTGGGATCGCACGGTGGCGAGCGGCACGGGCTTGGACGACAGGACCGCCACCCAGGGCATGCCGATAGACACGTCTCGCAGGACCTCGCCCTTGTGGGTTGCGAGCCTGACGCGGATCCGCTGGGCCACCAGGTCGATGCCGGAGACCAGCCTGCGCCGATCGGGGAAGTCCAGGCCGTCAAGGTAGGTGTCGAGTCTCATGTGTCCGCCTTCACGACAGACGAGCCGACGTTTCCGGCGGACCCTGTCGTGGTGCTGACGCCGGTGGAGAGAGGCCCAACTACCACCCCTGGGTGTATGTGGGTCGAGATCGCGGTCCAGAGTGCATTGATCTCTGACCTAACCAGCGAGTCGAGGGCTACCTTGTCGGACGCGGATGAGCTCCCAAGCCGCACGTCACCGGTCCCGCGGTCGTAGAGCACCACGGCGCCGCTGGCGTAGGCCGCGGACGGCAGAGGGGATGCAGGGGCCTGCACGCCGGCCAAGAACACGGCATCGGTGATGTCGAATCGTCGTGGGTCGCGGGGCTCGGTCGCCTGGCTTGCCGTCGCCTTCCACTCGTCGATCGAGCGGTCGCAGATCAGAGCCAGGCCCCACTCGCCATCCTCGAGGTCCCAGGTCACGGAGCCGGCGAACTGAACGGGGACGTTGGAGACCGGCGGCCGAGCCCTGGCGACCGTCTCGCCGTCGTCGTTCTGGACACGGTAGGCGGTCGCGATCTGGATGGTGGCCGTCTGCGTGGCGCGGTCGTAGGACAGCACCCACGCCGGAGCGGCGACCCTGACGGCGCCACGGGCAGCCTTGGCGGCCTGGTCTTGCACCTGGGCCTGCGTGGTGTTGCGGCTCATAGCGTCGCCCCCACGGCTTCCACGTAGAACTCCGAGCCCCGGGAGTCGCCCCGGAATCGGCATTCGGTGCAGCGGTAGTCCCCGGACACGCTCTCGGAGGTCACGCGGAACGCCCGCCCGGGGCGCATGGAGGGGTCGATCAGGGCTCGGATCTCCACGCCCGAATCAGTCCTCGTGGGGCTGCCGATCATGCCGGTGGTAGGCGTGAACAGGATCGCCTCCTCGCCCGTGGTGGTCCCGGACGCCCAGATCTGGAGCGTGCCGTCCCGGATCGTCCACTGGCGCCCGGTCATGCCGCAGAGATCGTCCAGGATCCCCCGCGCGGTCCCGGACAGGGCGCGACCGTAGGGGAATCGCTCGTCCTCTCCGACGTCGTAGGTGCCCAGCGGCAGCCCGAGTTCGTCGGCGACAACCTGGAAGACCTGCGCCGCGGTCTGCTCGGCGGAGTAGCCCACGTCCAGGTATGTGCCCGTGTAGGCGCTCCGGCCGTCCTGGGCCTCGACCACCAGCACGCGGTCAGTGGACTCTCTGCGCTCGCTGACGCCGTCGGGGATGGGCTCCCCGTGGAAGATGAGCCGCGCCACGCCCTCGCTCGAGTAGCCGACCAGGAGCCGGATGACGGCCCCGTCCTCTTGCATCAGGGCGATGGTGTCCGAAGCGGCGCCCGTGATCTCGATCTTGGCGCTGTTCGGGCTCGAGCCGTCGTTCATCTGGACGTCGAACTTGACGCGCAGGGCGGACAGTTCCCGGCCCGTGTCACCCTCGGTGCCAAGCTGGACGGTCACGAGTCGGCCGAACTGGGTCACGTCGTCACCCGCAGCCCGAGATCGTCGGAGTCCTCGTCCGGGATCTCGCTCTCGGAGTAGTACAGGAGCCGTCCGTCTTCGGTGCCCAACTCCTCGCGCTGGCGCAGGTCGCCGAAGACCAGGAACGCCCCGGGCGGCTGGCTGGCCTGCAGCACGCCGACGAGTGGGTCGGAGCGCCCGGATAGGCGGCGACCCTTGGCGATCGGGGTCATGTCCTGCGTGTAGATGTCCATGTACCAGGCCTGCTGACGGGCTCGCCAGGTCAGGCGGACGCGGTAGCGCGTGTCGTCCATGGTGTGGGTGAAGATCGTAGACGGCTGACTGACGAACGACGGGAGCTCACGGGGCATCAGGAAGCCTCCTCTTGCTCGCTGCCGTAGATCAGCTGGTACAGCCACGACGACGCGGCCTCTTCCTCGGCCTCGCTCATGTCCGGGGTGGCCCCGCTCTGCTCGCCTGCATCCACCTCGGACGCCAGCCCGTCGGCGGCCGTCTCGGCGGCCTGGGTGACTGGGATCGTGACGGTTTGCGCCTCGACCACCACCACCTCGCGGAATGCCAGCGAGAAGCGGAGCGAGCGGTAGGCGCCCCTCTCGTGGGACATGGAGACCAGCACGTAGCTGTCGATCTCCTCCTCGGGATAGGCCAGGGTCAGCGACAGGCCCCAGCAGCCCTCCAGGAACTCGACAGCGGCGTCCTCGCGCTCCTTGCCGGTCGGCTGGTCGTAGGTCCTGCCCTCGAGCGGAGAGCGGGTCACGGTGGCCAAGGGGGTATCTCGCCCGGGCTCCCTGATCACGGTGTCGGAGATGGAGGTCCCGAGTTCGACGGGGTGATCCGTGGTACGCGCCCGCAAGTCGCGCGCGTACCTGGTGACCGCGTCGAAACTCCAGGACACGCCGTCGGAGCGGGTCACGACGAGGGGCGCGGTTGCCATTAGACCTCCGCTCCGGCCAGGGCTGCCACGGCGTCGCGGTTGCTACGTGCCAGGGCGTCCTCGATCTGCCTGGCGATATCGTCGGCGTCGGCTTGTCCGTTGACGGTGACGGAGACTTGGTTGCTAACCGCGGCGTTGCTGATCGCTGTGCTTGCCCCGGACATTGGCGCCACTGACGGCTCGTAGGTCCCGCCAGATACGAACCCGGTGAGGCCTTGGATGGCGTCCGTAACGGCACCAATCATCCCCGTCAGGCGGTCAAGCTCGCTCGTTAGATACCGCTCGATCAACTCTCCGACTTCCGGCAGGACGACCCCAAAGGCGGACAGGAACTCCTGCGCGGCCGACCACGCGCCGTCGAAAGCGATGACGACAGCGTCGAGCAGATCGATCATGGCCTGCAGCATTTCCAGGGTCGCCTGGCCCTCACGAACGAGAGCTCCCATGATTCCGGCCGCGCCCTCGTGCTTCTCGATGAACTCACCGATCGCGCTGGAACCACCCTGCCACAGCACCACGAGATCCTGGTAGGCAAGCGCGAGCAGCACGATGACGCCAATCACCGCGGCCACAGCCGCAACCCAACCGCCCAACGCGGCCCCGGACACGCCGACGATGGCGGCCAACGACTTGAACGCCTTGATCATGGACAGGATCGCCGACGTGGTCTTGTAGGCGACCACAGCGGACAGCGCGGTAGCCAACGCAGCGGCCGCGACCGCTGCAGCCTCGAACAGGAAGCCGACGGTGGCGATGACGTCGATCCGCTCCTCGAGGGCGACAAGGGCGTCGCGGATGGCGATGATGCCGCCCTCGATCTTCTTGGCCCACTTCTCCATCCGCTGGCGGATGATATCGCCGTTGGCCTTCGCCCAGTCGGAGAACCTGCCGAGCATGTCGTTGAAGACCGGAAGCAGGCCCTCTCCGATCGTGTTGCGGAGGCCGACCAAGAATGCCTTGGCGTTGGTGAGTCCGTCCACGAACTCCTCTGACGCCGCTGCGCCCTCCACCGAGAGCACCAGGCCGAGGTCGTGCGCCTCCTGACGGTAGGCCCGCAGGGCATCTCCGCCCTCGTTCAGCAGCGGCAGAAGCTTGGCCCCGCCCTTGCCGAAAATGTCGTTGGCGAGAGCCATCTTGGTGGTCTCGTCCTCGAGGCCCTTCATCTCTTCTGCGATGGCCTCCAGGAAGCCCAGCTGCCCAAGCGACGAAGCCTCCTTCGCGCTGTCTTCATCGCCGAACAGGCGGGTCAGAGCGTCCGCGGCCGTCCCTCCGGTGGTGGCCAGCTCGTCCGTGCCGACGGCCAGGCGGCGCAGCGACGTCTCGACGTCCTGGATCGACGCCCCGGACCTGTCAGCAGCGAACGAGAGCTCTTGGAACTCTGCCGTGGTGACGCCAACGCGCTTGGACGCCTTGGCCGCCTCGTCTCCAGACACCGCTACGGCGTTGACCACGGCTGCAATGGACCCTGCAACCAGCGCGATCCCGCCAGCAAGGACAGCCGCGGCCTGCGCCGCTGTCGCCATGCTGCTCTTGGCGTCGCCGATGGCACTGTCGAACTCGGAGACCGCCGCCGTGTCGGCGTCAACCCCGAGGGCGACCAGCAGCTCTCGGATCGTGGTCGCCATCTACATGCGCCCCTGCTGCCGACGGGCAGCGGCTTCGCGCTTGATCTTGTCCCGCTCCAGCTTGTGGAGCGCGTCCATGGCGTCCTGGGCTACGTGGGCTTCGTAGACGTCGCCGAACCCGAGCTGGCGGACGGCAAGCATCCGCCCCGGGTCAACGCGTCCGGAGCCGTCCACGGAAAGGCGCATGGTCCACCAGCTCACTCCGTCGGCGGCCGCCTGTCGGGTGACAGAGCGGCCTTGGCCTTGGTTGTTGCTGCTCGGACGAGGGCGCCGAAGCCACCCAGCGGCCCGAAAAAACGGTTGTACTGCCCCACCTTCCACACGGCGGCCACGAGCTCGCCGTAGTTGCGCTGGTAGGCGGTGTCGAATGCCACGTCCCGGGCCAGAGGCTTGCCGTCGCGCTCGGCATGGCGCAGCACGTCGCGCACCAGAGGCAGGTCGATCGCCTCGATGGCACGCCGCATCGCTGGCCCGCTGCTGGTGAAGTCCAGCCCGGCCAGGTTGGCCATGACCTCGGGATCGTCCATGATGGACTCGAGGTCGAAGCTGCCATCGGTCTTGGCTGCGCGCTTGAGGGCGGCAGGGACGGTCTTGACGAGCACGGACAACGCCGTGCCGGCCAGGGGGTCGATAACCGCTGCGGCGATGCGGGAGCAGACGCCGAAGCCTTCGGTCGGGTTGTGAGCCGCCACGCGGTAGCTGTGCTGCTTGCCGTCGGCGTCCTCGAGTGTGAACTGATGGAACATGGCGCGTCCTCTCGGTGGTCAGGCTACCGCTACAGAGCGGTCGCCAGGGAAACGGTCGGGTCTGGGAGCAGCACGCGGAACTCGACGCCGTCGCGCCCAGAGCCCATGCTGACGTCAGGGCGGGAGATGATGATCGCGTGGTCGCTCTCCCAGGTGTCGCCGTTGCTCGGGTCGGTGAGACGGAAGGCACGGGCCGTCAAGGCGCCGCCCTCTTCCACCTCGGTCCGCTGCTCGGCGCGGATCTCGGCCAGGTACTTGTACCCGGTGGACTCCGGATGCAGCGTCATGGTGACGATGTGCCGGTTGTCGCTGGAGACGTTGAGCACGACCGCGGAGCCGTCCACGGAGACCTCGTGCTCATCGTCGGCGGTGACCGGCGAGACGGTGACGATGGTGTCACCGGAAAAGCCCTGGATGCGGTAGGGGGAGAGGAAGACCTGGACGGCCTTCGGGGCATAGGCGCGGGTGGTGTCGGCCATGGGTCACGCTCACACGATGGCGGTGGTGGAAAGGTTGACGGTGACGTCGATCGCGATGGCGCCGACGACGTTCTGGGCGCCGACGGTGAACCGGAGCTGCTGGGCAGTCCTGTCCGCGGCCGTGATGGTCTCGGGCGTGATGACGACTTGGCCCTTCTCGAAGTGGCCAGCGGTCACGCCGGTCAAGGCGACCTTGCCGATGGTGCCCGCCACGCGGTTCTGGCCGTCGGCGTTCACGCCCAGCTTCTCGCCGTTGGCGGCGAGGGTGGCGTTCAGGTCTGCGAGCCCCTCGTTCAGCCGGGTCTCGAACCAATCGGCGGTGATGATCTGGTCGAATGCGCGGCTGTTGAGGTTGCGCCCCGGGTCGCAGTAGGCGTCGTAGATCGTGCCCATGGGAAGCAGGGTGTTCCCGTTGTTGGTGCGGGCGAATTCCTTCTGGGCCTGGGTCGGCGTGTCAGCGGTGAAGCTGTAGACCTCGGCCACGGGGCTGTTCCATGGGACGGACTTGTCGTCAGGGCTGCGAGCCAGACGGTTTCCGGCCAGCCCCTCGGCGCGTGGGGCGGCGTCCGTGCCGTGGTAGACGACGAAGACGCGCTCCTTGTCGTCGATGGTGGAGTAGCCGGCCGGCACGCCGCCGGTCGTCAGCCAGTCGGCGTCGGCGCTCTGGATGACCGTCACGAACTTGGAACCAGCGGCTTCCTGGGTGTCGATCCATCCGGAGAGGACGACGTGGTCGGCCGCGGTGCGGTCCTCGATGCAGATGCAGTAGAAGTCGGAGTTGTCCGCGAGAGCCGCGGTGAGGGCGTCGGCGATGGTGTCGCCACCCGCGTCGTCCCACTCCGCGACCAGCAGAGAAGCGGGGCGCGGGGACTGCCCGAAGATCTCGGTGATGGCGGCCAGGGTCCAGGCGTTGATCTCGCCAGCGGCCAGGTCCGCCTGAGCGGTCACGACGCTGGTATACTCCTTGGACACGACTGCGCCCAAGGTGATGTCCTTGCCGACCAACAGGGGCCGGAAGGTGGCGCCGCCCGTGGAGAGCACGGCCAGGTTGACCGTGATGGAGATGCGGTCGTCGTGGGTCGAGGGGTCGAGGTACGGGCTCATGGGTCACCTACACGGTTGCGGTGATGGTGGTTTCGAGGTCGGGGTATGCGTCGGAGGACTGGGTCACCGTGGTCTCGATGGTGGCCAGCTCGATCTGGGTGCGGGCCGCGCCTGCGACGGCGTAGTGGACGAAGACGTCGAGGCCGTAGCGATGCTCGTTCTCGGTGTCGAGGAGTTGGCCCACGTTGGTCAGGGGGCCGTCCGTGAAGAACCCGAAGCGGGGATAACCAGCAGCCTCGAGCGTGTCGGCCACGGCGTCGGCGAGGGTCATTGAGAGCCGGAGCTCCTCCAACCACTCGGCGGTGTCCTCGCCGTAGCCCTGGATGCTGATGGTGGCGGTCCTGCGGCCCTTGGGGGTCTTCGTCGGGGCGCCCCCGCCGGTCAGTCCGTCGATCTGCTCGTCGTGGCCGTTGGCAGCCCCTGGGGACGTGACGTCGATCGTCAGGTAGGGCAGGTCCGGGCGTTCGTGCGGCTGATCTGCGAAGACGACCTGGACGGCGGTTCCGAGGCCCGCGGTCACGAGGGCGACGCCGTCAGGCTTGGCGTAGGCGGCCACCCATGTCAGCACGGCTTGGCGCAGGGTCTCGAGGGGGGCGGTCATTCGTCCGCCTCCTGGGCCCGCTTCGCCAGCGCCTTGTAGTGGGGGATCGGCGCGTTGGTGAAGTAGGGAACGCTGGTCAGGACCTTGAACCAGGCGCTGCCGTCCCTGCTGATGAGGTCGGCGGAGACCTTGGTGTGCTGATCCGAGGTGTTGAGGGCCGTCTCGGTGTAGACCTTGGCGTAGTCAGACGCGCGCTCCCCCTCGGGAAGCAGGGCGATCTCTCGGCCGGACAGAGGCTGCCAGGAGCCCTGGAAGGTCGAGGCGGTCGGCGTGGACGTGCCTCGGCCCGCTGCCCAGACGGTGGCGGCGTTGCGGCGGAGGTTCAGGGTCTCGAGACCGAGGATCATGCTGCCGACTCCCGGGCCTTCATCTCGACCTTGTGGGAGATGCTTTGGCGCATGCGGCCGGTGTGGATGAGCGGGTTCTGCCCCGGGTACTTCCTGGCAAGGGTCGAGGGTGCGTTGGGCGGCGCCTTGAGGTCCCGGATCTTGTTCTGGACGTCACGAGTCACCAGCAGCCCGAGGCGCCCCAGCTTGTACTCGAGCACCCTGTTCCCGCCACCAGCCACCTTGATCGCCGCGTCGATGAAGGCCGCGATGGACTCCTCGATCTCCTTGTCGTACGCGTTCTTGTTGTCCGCCACGGTGGAGCGCAGGAACGAGCGCTCTGGGACGTGGCCGTCGCTGCTGCCGAACTCGTTGACCGCGGCATACCCGGCGAGGGTGATGCCGTCCTCGGTCGTCTCGGAGCCCTTGTCCTGGAGGATGCCGACGTAGACGCGAGGATTGCCAGCCTGGCCAAGCTCTCGTAGCTCGGCCATCAGGCTGTCGTACCCCATGTCTCGATCGGTGACTCCGGACACATCGGCTCCTCTCGGATCAGACGAGGTGGGTGTGACCCATGCCGGCGTGGGCGGGCGGGGTCACGGTCACGGCGGTCATGGCGTGCTGGTGGCTGGTGGTCGAGACGTTGTACTCGACCTCGATGGTGCTCACGGTCGGCTCGGCCGCGCCGTCCTCTTGGATGACGTAGAGGAACAGACGGGCGGCGGTGGTCAGGGCCCACGGAGTGCAGGTGATGCGCTCGCGGCGGCGGTCCTGCGCCCAGGTGAACTTGCGGTGCTCGCCGCTGATCGCGTCCCACAGCAGGAAGACGACGTCCTGGGTGGTGTGCAACACGCCGGCCTCGTCGGTCACGACCAGCGCTGTCAAATTGCCGTCGTTCGGGACTCGCCAGGCCTGTTCGCCTGTCACCGTGTCGTGCTGGACGGCGTTGAGGATCGGGGTCTGGGTGACCTGCAGCGCGGTGATCTCGCCGACGTACCAATAAGCGAGTTGGCCATCGAGGGTGTCGGCCGTGAAGTCAGACGGAGGCTCGACGGTGACGGCTCCGCTTTGCTGGAGGGAGCGCAGCCCGTCGCGGGCCGTGGTGTCGGTGTTGTCGTAGCCCTCGCCGCCCGCACCCGTGACGGTCAGATCTGCGCGAGAGCCAACGCCATCGGTATAGGTCCACTTCATGCCGTCACCGCCCCACGTCGCGGCCTGGGAGAGGTCCACGGCGAACTCGGGGGCAGGAACGTCGAAGCCGAAGGCGAACAGGTCGCCTACTTCTTCGTTCGCTGCGTCGGCGGTGAGCTGGTAGTTGGCGGTCCAGCCAGCCAGGGCCGAGGACAGGGAGACGTCAGACCACGTGGTGGTACCCAGGTCGTAGACCTTGCAGTAGGTGGCGCCCATGGCCTGCAGGGCGGCGATCTGACCCACCAGCCCGCCGCCGTTGGTCCGCGCGCCATCCCCGTCCACTGCCCACGCGCCGTAGACGGCCATGGGGAGCAGCATTCCGATGGTCTCGGCGCCCGCTGCGTCACTCGAGCCTGCTGGGGTGATGGCGCCGTGGTCGTTGATGGTCTCCGCGGTGCTGCCGCTGGCGATGCCCGCCTGGCTGACGACGCTCAGCACCTTGTAGTTGGCGCCGTCGCGGATGACCAGGGCCACGTCTTCCAGGGCCGCAAGCACGATCGACGCGGCGCGCGTGGTGTAGATGTTGCCCGCGCCGACCGCGTTGTCGCGGATGGTGACGGGGTTGGCGATATCGCCGATGGTGAGCCACGCCCACTCGCCGTCGTCGAGCCCTGCGAAGGTGTCGAGGTCGAACGCGCCGACGCCGTCGTCCAGGGCGTAGGTGCCGATCCCGGTCAGGGTCGCGGTGGCAGCGGCGGGCACGTTGGCCACGGCCGCGGTCCCGGTCAGCTTGGTCACCGTCAGGGCCTTGTCCGCGAACAGGGCCCGCGTCGGGGCGTCAGCTCGGAACGCGCCGTCCACGATGAGCTGGATGAGCACGGCATTGGTGAACGAGTCGGTGGCGAACAGATCGACCACCGTGGCCTCGTTGAAGAACCCGGCCTCGATGATTGCCCGCCCGGTGGCGTCCGCGCTCAGGGCGTCAACCTGAAGGCTGGCGTTGCCGTGCTTGTTGACCAGGGAGGCGCCCGGGTACCAGACGATGACGCCGACGGTGGCACTCTTGATCGCCACCATGGCGACCTCTTGCCCGTTGTCGGTCTTGGCCGTCGGGATTGTCTCGCTGGTGGTGTTGGTCGTGGTCGCCGTGGTGGTCAGGTACAGGAGCACGTCCGCCGCGCTGTAGCCGCTGGTGTCCACGTCGCGCTGGATCCAGGAGCCCGCCACGGTGCCGGTAGCGCCGTCGGCGATGGCCTCGATGCAGACGTGCGTGGCCTGCTTGGCCGGGGTGTCGCTGTCGGCCAGGACGGCCTCGCGGATGCCGTTGGTCGCGTCCCAGGTCGGGAGGTACACCAGATCCCCGGCCGCGTAGTCGCCACCGCTGTTGTTGGCGATAACCTCTTGGGAGCCCGAACCGCCCGAGGGGATGATGTCCGCGCCGTCGCCGACCGGGTCCAGATACAGGAACGATCCTGCGTCGCCCGGATCGGTCCTGATGAAGATGGTCGGGTAGCCGAGCGCGTCGCTCTGCGTCGGCACGCCCTCGATGGGCTGCCAGTAGATGCGCTTGCTCTGGTCGGCGAGCATGAGCACGAGAGCGCGCATGGCGCGGGCGCCGTCGATGCGGGGGTCGATGATGCGGGGGGGGGTGGCCATGGTCAGAGCCTCATGTCAGGATCCGAGCGCCGGTCTGGTAGCGGCTGTCCCGGATCTGGAGGTAGGCCAGGCCGTGGCGGCTCTGGCGGTAGTAGTCGTCCTCATGGGACGACGAAGCGAAAGCGGAGGAGAAGCCGTAGGAGACCGCCAGGTCCCCGGTACGGAGAGACGTCACGCCGCCGACCCCGGAAGAGCCGGCCGAAGCCGACCCGTCCCGGGCCTGCATGGTGAACTCGTGAGCTGTCAGCCGCGCGACCGCCTCGGTAGTGCGGGCCCCGAACACGCCTGGCGTGATGGAGCCTGCTACGATCGTGACCACGTCTTCCACGTCTGCGTCGCTCGTAGAGGCGAACTCCGGAGCGACGATCCGAAAGACGGGCAGGACCGCGTCGATGGCGGTCGCGTCGGCCATTAGCCGATCTGCAGCCCGAGACGCTCGGCGAGCGCGCCCATGCCACCCTTGCGGTAGCGGGCGACCCGCGGGCCCTCGACCTGCTGGCCGATGTTGGGAGCCTTGTCCACGTCCTTGTCAGCCTGGCCGCCGAGGGTGAGCATGGGCACGCCCTTCCCGCCGCCCAGGATGACGCGGTTCGTGGAAGTGTTGCGGACGAAGGTACGCTTGGTGGGCATGATCAGGCCTCGCTCTGGACGTAGACGAGGAGGTTGTCACCGACCTCGCGCTGGTTGAGCCCGCCGAAACCGGCCACGATGAACATCTTGCTGGACATGGCCGTCCGCTCGGGGGGGAGCGGGGTGGGGGTCATGGCCACGATCATCTCGGCGGAGGTGTCGCCCGCGCCGGAGCCCTTGCGGGTGAAGGCCATGGCGTGGATGTTGGTCCCTCCGGCGTCGTTGAGCTCGCGGATGGGCAGCACGTTCTTGATGTGCTTGTTGGCCGAGAGCATCCAGTCCATCATGCTCTTGTCGGCGTTGTCGCCGTAGCGCCGGTTCGAGAACTTGTTGAACAGCTTGGTGCTGATCAGCAGGGTGTCAGGCTGGAACACACCGCCGCTCTCGTTCTCGGCGTAGTTGGCCCACTGCCCGAAGTCCTCGACGATATCGTCGGCGGAGGTGGCGGCGATCCAGTCCACGTCGGACAGCGCGGTGTCCATGTAGGGGTGGTTCAGCAAGCCGTAGATGTTGTAGTCGCTCGCGCCCTGGAAGGTCCAGCGGTTGATCATCTGGTCGATGACCAGACGAGCGGCGCGCATCTTGGCGGTGCCGGTGTCCAGGCCGGTCAGGTTGCCGCGCAGGCCCTCGAGCCAGTCCATCTCGTACATCGAAGCCAGGTAGACCACGGGTGCGGAGAAGTGCGCGGCGCCGATGCCGACAGCGGGGATGTTGGACCCGGAGCCGCCGCGGTAGACCACGGCCTCGCCGGTCGCGTAGGTCCGTCGCTGCTCGTAGTTGAGCATGCCGGGGGAGACCTCGGTGTTGATCGAGAAGGCCTTGGTGGCGTTCAGCGGCGCGGTGCGCTCGGCCATGACCTTGCGCATCTTCTGCGTCAGGTCGCGGGGCTGGAACATGCCCAGGCCCGGATCGTAGCCGTCGAGTCGCAGGTCGGCGTTCAGCTGCGCCGCGTAGCTGTCAGCACGGCGCTCCATGATGGCCATGCCGCGCTCGACGGTCGGCCAGAAGGTCTGACCGGTGGAGTCGGCGCGCGGGGTGCAGCCTGCGGCGATCTCGGCGATGCCGCGCGAGATATCCCCGTAGGACTGCATACGCTCGACGTGGGACCCGTTGAGGAGGAGGAAGTGGGCGTTCATGGTCTCAGGCTCCCATGTCGAGGTTGATGACGCCGACGCCATCGGTGGTGGTGCTGTACTCCTGGCGCTGGATCTTGGCCTTGTACGACCCGATCCAGACCCGGCCAGCTGCGGCGGCGTTGTAGAAGCGGCCCTTGGTGGACGTGTTGAGGTCCACGTAGACCTCGTCGCCGTAGGCCCAGGTCTCGGTGGTGTCGCGCTGCACGATGCCATGCCCGCGGACCGCGACCTCCACGCCCTGGTTGGCGGCGTAGACCGGGTCGTCGCCGTCGATGGTGGCGTTCTCGACGTCCAGGCGGCGCACGCTGACGCCGGCCATGGCGCGGAGCAGGCTGGTGTCGGTGCTCGGGCCCGTGGTGTTGGCCTTGGCGACGGTGCCAGCGCCGCTGACGCTGGAGACGCCGCGGAATTCGGAGCCCGCCACGTCGGAGGTCAGGGTGATGGTGGTGGCGTCCGAGGCGAGCGCGATGGACAGCGCGGCACCGAAGGCGGCGTCCAGGATGACGTCCATGGCCGTGACCAACGCCGCGAGGGTGAGGGTCTGGCTGGTGGCGTAGGTGACGCTCTCGGCGAAGCGCTTGCCCTGGAACCTGATCTCCAGGAAGACCTCGTCGCCCGCGCCCACGCTACCGTAGGTGAAGGTCACGACCTGGGCCGTGAAGTCGGTGCTCACCGGCACGTAGCCCTTGGGGGTGCCCTCGTCGGTGACGTAGCCCGAGAGGACCATCGCCCGCCCGAAGCTCACCGTGTCCGCGCTGGCGGCAGTGGTGGTGTTGGTCGGGGTGCCGAGGTCCTGGGTGGTCTCGGAGGCGTTGACCGTGGTGGTCCAGCTGACGCCCGGCCACACGCCGGTCAGCGTGATGGTGCCGCCCGCGTAGGACGCGGCGCACAGCCGATAGGCGGCGGCCTTGTCGTTGATGGCGGCCTCGAGGCCCGCGCCGAGCTCGGCCTGGGTCGCGCTGGCGTCGGTGGTGAACTCGCAGGAGGCGCCGTCGATGACCACCTTGTAGGTGGTGCTGTTGTCGGGCGCGGCGGGGACCGAGATGGTGGTGACCTGCGCGGCCTGGGGGTTGGAGTTCATCACGGAGATGGACTTGTAGTCCAGGTTCCGCGTGAAGTCGCCGATGAACCCGATGGGCTGACGGGCGCGGGCGTCGTCGGCGCGCTGGAAGAAGGTGGAAGCCGGGGACATGGATCAGCCCTCCTTGGAGGCGCGGTTGTTGGCGAGCCAGGGATCGTCGGCGGGCGTGGTGGCGCCGTCGATGCGGTTGGGGTCGTCGTTGCGGAGCCCGTCGTAGCGGGGGTCCCGCTTGCCGGAGTCCTTGCGGATGGAGTCGAGGATGCCGTCCACGTAGCCAGCGCTGGACTCGTCGGTGACACTGTCCACGCGGGTCTTGGCGATGGCGAGGCGCAGGGCGGGCAGGTCGAGGGCGTCGTGCTTGACGTTGACCTTGTCGGCCAGCTTCTGGAGG
>Ga0209045_1000355_pt1 | contig 57493 bp, 35 predicted proteins | sample SaaInlLV_10m_DNA_4_FD_184664 | JGI IMG/M metagenome (GOLD analysis project Ga0209045, IMG submission 184664) | Marine microbial communities from expanding oxygen minimum zones in the Saanich Inlet - Saanich Inlet SI072_LV_200m_DNA (SPAdes) (version 2) | ecosystem: Environmental > Aquatic >...
AGTCTCTCCCTCCAGGGGTTCCTTGGGCCATCTGTGTCCGATGGAGGGAGAGACTCCGTCGAGCCGCCTCACGAGACTGAGGCGTTACCTGTTGCTCAGGGTGCCCCGCTCTCCCGCCTGTGGCGAGGCGGTTCGAGCTCACCTTGACCGGATAGGGCGGGTGTGCCGGGTCACCGGCTCTCTCCAGTGGTGCGATTGTCGGTTGTTGACAGAGCATGGCAGTTCCCGTATTTTCCTTGGTCCGTTCTCCTTCTCGGGCCATGGCCGCGCTCTCTTGAACAGGAGTCTCCGCATGAGGCATGCCGTTCTGACCATCACGCTGTTTCTCGTCGTCTCAGGCATTGCTGTGATCAGGCATGGCGCGGCACCACGCCAATTTGCTCAGGCAAAGCCCCCGAAGGCGGCGGAGAGGAACGTCGATTTCAAAGCCCTGAATCCGCCACGGAAACGCAAGCCCAGACCCCGCGAGATGGTGTTCGTGGAAGGGACCCCTGTCCTGAAAAATGGGGGGTTTGAGAAGGGGAAAGAGCTCTGGGCGTTGGATTCCGGGCACACTCTCATCGAGAGCGCGAAGGCAGCTCACTCAGGGACGCGTTGCGTCAAGGGACAGCTCGACGCTCCTCGGAAAGCCTTGTACTTGCGTCAGAAGCTGCGCGTCACGGAAGGGGCAATTTACAGCTATTCCATTTGGGCCCGGGCCACCAAAGGGGTCAAGATGACGGTGTTCATCATCCCTGAGATCGGGACGAACAAGGGGCGGAAGAGCGTCGGTGTGTTTCAGAACATACCAGCGAGATGGCGTCGCTTTGAGGGGCGATTCACAGCTCCTCGCACAGGGGATCTCGAGCTGCAGTTCATCACTCCCAGCACGTTCGCCTCCGCCCCCGGCACAATCTGGGTGGACGATGCCCAGGTCTCGGAGTTCCAGACCGTTCCCCCAATTCCTGTCACCCAGGGAAAGGGCTTCAACGACCAACCGACGATGGTGCGTTCTGCAGATGGCTCCCTCTTCATCGCGTGGGTGAGCTTTGCAGACGGTGATGACACGTTGCGCCTTGGCCGGTACCGAGTCATGGCGGGTGCACTTGAGCAACTCGGAGAATGGGATGTGGTGTCGGGAAAGGACTCTTTCGTGTTTGCACCGCAGTTGGTCGCCGATGGGCAGAGCATCTGGTTGGTGTACGCCGGTGAGGTGAGTCGGAACTGGGATGTGTACGCGGTCAAGTGCGGCGCGGCTGGCCCTGGGCGCCCGATTCGAGTCTCTCGTGACGCTGGCGTCGACACTGACCCTTGTGCTGCCGTTGCAGGAGATCGGTTGTGGGTGGCGTGGGAGTCGAGCCGTGATGGAGAACGTCAGGTTATGGCCAACAGCCTGACAGGGACAACACTCGGCAATGAATCGCGTCTCAGTGCCGCGGGAGTCAACTGCTATGACCCCACGATCGCCGTGCTGGACTCGGGGCGGGTGGCAGCCGCCTGGCACGGCCTGAAGGACAACAATGTCGATCTCTTCCTCCGTTCAACTGACAGCGGCAAGGTATGGAAACAGGAACGACGTCTCACGACTGCGGCAACGATTGACCGGCATGGCAAGCTGTTCGCTCGAGGAGATGAGCTCTGGATTGCCTATGAGAACGCCCAGATGGCAAATTTCTCAATTGGTGGGACGCGGGCCAAGAATATGTGCGTCGCACGAATCGAGGCCGACGGGTTGAAGAGTCCCGCAGCGGATGGCATGGCCCCAATGACCAGAGGTGGAGAAGCGCTAAGCCCCGCATTCGACGAGCAGGGCCGGCTCTGGTTGGCGTTCACGCGTGGGAGCAACAGGGATTGGTTCGCGATGCTGTCCTGCCACAACGGGGCCAAGTGGGTACGCACAACCCCTGTGGCGACCCTCAAAGGAATGGATCGCGCCCCGTCAGTCGTGTTTGCCGGGGACGAGGTGACTATGCTCTTCCAGGCGGATACGCTCAAGGGGAAGTACAACAATCGGGAGGAGTCCGCCAAAGCCACGAGTGACCTCTACCTTGCCGTGACCAATGCGGGGGAGCTCCCGGCAGCAACGCAGATGGTTCTCGCTCCGCACAAAGAGAACGCCGCGGTCTTCGAGCCCGCGACATTGCGCGTGCAGTACGGTGAAGATCGCCCGACGCCCCACATCCAGTACAAAGGTCAGACACTCAAGCTGTTCTATGGTGACCTGCACGACCACACGCAGGTGTCGATCTGTGGACGCATCCGAGACGAGTCCATTGATGAGTCGTACCAGAATATGCGTGATCTGGCGCGGCATGACTTCGCCTGCGTGACAGACCACGGTTACGGCATCACCCCTTACCTCTGGGACTACACAGCAAAACTCAATCGACTGAACAACGACCCGGAGCGTTTCCTGACGTTCCTCGGCGAAGAGTGGACATCCACGTTCGAGAAATACAGCGAGAAGTATCCCTTTGGCTTCTACGGACACCGAAACCTGGTGTTTGCAGATGCCTATTTCCCCCGTTGGTGGAACGCGGCCAACTACCAGACACCGGCCGAGGTGTGGTCCGAGTTGCGGCAGATGAACGCCAATTTCGTCAACATTCCTCACCAGATCGCCGACACCGGGAACGTGCCATGTGACTGGGACTTTGCGGATGAAACGGCACAGCCCGTGGCAGAGATCTTCCAGGGGCGTGGTTCGTACGAGTATCTTGGAGCGCCGCGAATGGCGGGACGTTCGGTGAAGACAAAGGGGAGCTTCATCCAGGACGCCTGGGCCCGGGGAGTAGTGATCGGCGTGATTGCGAGTCCGGATCACACCGGAGGCAGAGGGAAGGCCTGCGTCTATGCGCCTGAACTGACACGCGAGGCTGTTCTCGACGCCATTCGCGCGCGCCATTGCTTCGGGAGCACGGCCGCCAAAATCATGCTGGACGTGCGAGTGAACGGCGCCCTGATGGGAGAGAAAATCCCTGAATCCGGCGGGAAGCCGGTGGAGATTCGGATTGTGGCGGATTGCCCGGGCGACATCGACCGAATCGAGGTGTGCCGGAACAACGAGTTCATCTACAGCAAGAGCCCAAAGGGCAAGAAGGCCGATCTCGTCTTCCGTGACACCAGTCCGGTGGTCGGGAAGAGCTACTACTACGTACGACTGATCCAGACGGACGAGGAAATTGCCTGGAGCAGTCCTGTCTGGCTGGGGTATTGAGGGGGAAGGGCGGGATTCGGGAATCGGGGTTGGGGGACGCTCAGCCACCAAAGAGCGAGGGCCCTCGCCGCAGCGCCGGCAGGCATATCAGAGAGTGTAACTGCCCCCAAATGTCTGGAGCGCCGGTTCTCCGTAACCGGCCTGGCCGCATACGGAGATGCGGCACCCCCAACGGGAGGATGTCGCGACCAGTAGCTTTGTGCTTAGAAACGGTGTAGTTACTTACGCACGAGTGCCGTCCCTATCCCCGGCGATCAGCGTCTGTCGACGGCCTGCTTCGGATCCGTCGCATTCAGAAACTCCTCGATGTTGGTGTAGCCGTCTCCATCGGGATCCCCACTGCTGTCGTCCTTTCCCAGGCTGAGCCCGAACATCGTCTCCCACTTGTCCGGCATGCCATCTGAATCGCTATCTCTGCGGGGACTGGTGGTCGAGAGTCGCGGCCAGCCTCCGACGTCCTCTTGCGAGTCAATCAGGCTCATCTTCCCCTTCTGCACATCTGTCACAAGTCGGCGGTCCACGGCATCACGGCGCGGAAGAGTTGCGCCTGCTGCAGCCAATACCGCCTGGAACGCGTCTTGTGCAGAGGTGGTCCTGACTGAGACAGCGGGAAACGGTTTGCTCCGCTTATTAGTGGGTTTGGCTTTGCCGATCAGTTTCCATTGACTCTCGTTCTTCCGCCCCAGGCCAACCTGGAAATTCCTGTCCACAAACACCTTGGTTTCTGCCCCCCCGACATAGAAGCCGGCTCCCTGGCTGGTGCGGATGTGGTTTCCCACGTAGTTCATTCGCACGGCATCGGCCCCGGAGTAGCCCTTGCCGTTGTGGATCACATTATTGCGGAAATCCAGGAGAATGCTCCCGTCCCCGTACGTTCCCGGACGCGGGCAGCGACTGGAGTGCTGAGTGTAGAGATTGTGGTGGAATGTGATGTTCCCGTTACACCGTAGCAGGGAGCCGTATCCGTGTTTGCCTTTGGAATGAGCGCTTTGGTTGAGCGATTCGCTGATTATGCACCACTGAACGGTGACATCAGTGATGCCCTTGCCTGATACAGAGAGCACCTCATCGATGGCCCAACTCGCCGAACAATGGTCAACAATGATGTTCCGGGCGCCCTGATTGATGGAAATGGCGTCGGGTTCGAACCGCTTGCCCCGCTCACGGAACTCTGACACAGGTTCGTCGCCCGGCCGGACACGCAGGTGCCGGACTACGACGTTGGGGGCGGCGATGATGACCGAGCGATCCTTAAGGCAAATCCCGCCCCCCGGGGCGCTTTGGCCGGCGATCGTGATATCCGGGTTGCCGATGACAAGCTTGTCGACGAGAGCAATGGTTCCGGACACGCGGAAGACCACGATTCGTGGTCCTTTGGTCTCGATCGCCGCACGCAACGTTCCCGGGACCGGCTTCCGGCCTCGAGCGTAGTCCCTGAGACTGGTGACCAGCAGGACTCTCCCTCCTCGCCCACCAGTGGCGGAAGCCCCGAACCCCTCGGCTCCGGGGAATGCCTTTGCCTGCTTCCCATCGGCGAAGAAAGGATGGCTGACTGCAGTGGCCAAAAGGACCAAGAGCGTCGGTCTGAGCCCGTGCCTAATCATGATGGTGCCTTTCAAAGGGCATGCTGCCCAATTGTCCGGACGGGGTCAAGCGAAGTTGCGGGACTCTACTTCGGGGAACTTGGGCCGTCAACGCTCGGACCGTGTTGCGGCCAGTCCTTTCATATAGGCAAACCAGTCCTCGGCCCTCGTGATATGGCCCGCTCGGGCCCAGGCACCAGCCAGCAGCAGTTGTGTTGTGATCTTTGGACCTTGGGCGGTGAGGTGGACAAGGAACTCGTCAGGCGTTGTCTCGATACGCCGACAGAGAGTCGGGTCAAACACCACCCCAAGACCAACCGGGCCAGCACCGATTTCTTGATCGCCCCACGTGGCCACGTAGCCCTTCCCGGCAGACGTCAGGTGTTGACCGTCGCCGAGGCGTGTGATCCCGGGGCCGAATTCAAGCGCCTTGGTTCCTGTGCAGCTGATCTCCAGGTTGTCTTCCGTGTGTCGCTGGCCCGAAGCAATCGTGAGACGACGGACGATATCAAGCCGTCCGCACGGGGTATCCCAGCCGCGGGTGAGCATCAGGACTTCAGCGGCCTCCGGTCCGGCACGGCGCACGTCGTGCTCAATGGGGACAGTTGCGTCATCGGCTCTCCCCCACTGGGCCGGAAGACGTTGCCCCGAGTGCCAGATATTGAGTCCCCCCAAGCCGGATGTCTTCCCGACGTGCAGGACGTCCATCCCCGACTTGAGCTCACGGTGGTAGTCCACGCCGGGAGCATCGAACAGCGCGAGCCGAGGCTCAGCCGTCACCTTGCCAAACACGTCGATTTTCCCCCAATACGCTCTGTAGGCAATGATGCCTGACTCCCATCCCGCTGTGATCTTCCTGCCCAGCATGGCGAAGGCGTTCCCCGGAAAGACGGGGCGGAAGGGATGCGGTTCGTGGGTTGCCCCGGGGAGCCTTGCCCCACGAAGCAATGCGGCCGCTTCACGGAGACAGCCTCCATCGACAAACCGACGGGCGCGGGTCACAGTGCCTGTGAACGCAGCCTCGAGCGGACGGGGAGTGTCTCCCTTAAGCAGTGAAGCCAGAGCAAGCTCAACCTCGAGGTCCTGGTAGTAGCGTCGTGCCTCAGGGCTTTTCCGCATGGCATTGGCACCGGGAAACTCCCGCCTGGTCACCGTCCGAAAGTACGCCATTGGGCCGTTGGGTATCTCGGTCCTGCCTGACACGCGGGCAATGGCTGAAAGCACCTCCTCTTGCGCTGCCAACGTCTCCGACAAGGCGTCCTTCCAAGGGGCGCTGAACACACTGAAGTCCAGCGGCATTGGTGCGTGGATCGCTTTGCTGAGGGATGGCCCGCCGTTGGCACTGCGCCTGTAGTTCAGGCGTTGGCAGATGATCTCACGCGCATCGAAAAAGCCATCACCATCCCGGTCATGATACTCGACCGTGAGGTCCGTCTCACCGTCGCGATCGTAGTCCACCACCATGGTGCCTTGTTCGGCACCAACCAAATGGAGGCGTTGGTCAGCGGGCCAGTAGTAGAGCTTCATTCGGCCGCTGAAATCGCCGTCGAGCTCGTACCGTTTGTTTGCAGTGCCGCAGTGTGGACCACCCTCTTGCGGGAAACCACGATAGGCGGCGTTGAGGACCCCCTCCCACCGTTCAGAGGAGCCGCGTGAAGGAGCGACATTCCGGTCGTCCTCGTCCCATACGAGCAACGCCCGTTTCCAGGCAAGCTCGCGGACCACTTGTCGCGTTCGCTCCCACTTGAGGTAGTCACCGGTGTAACTCCCGCTGCGCAGGCGGAACCGAGTAAACTCGTTACGGGGAGGCACGACCGCCCCGAGAACGGTGACGGACATATCGTAATCATAGTCCTGGTCAGTCGGAGCGTCGTTGTCGGCGTTGATCCCGTAGCGCACTGAGCGAAGACGGCCCCCCGTTCCCGAGACGCGCACGGTTTCTTCGGGGAACCCGTCACCATCCGGATCGTAGAAGCAGAAGGGGTTCTCCCAGCGTCCCTCCCATCCGGCAGTGGTCGCGTTCCAGCCGAACATGACAAAATAGCCGTCGCCGCCGAAGTCGCAGTGCCACTGGCAGCCGCCCTGGCTGTAACCGTACTGCGGAGTCAGATGCCAGAGGCGCTTCGGGCCTCGCTCGTCCAGGTCTCGTATCAGAACCAAGGCTCGACTGCCCCAGGGGCTCCCCGATACGTAAGTTTGCACCATCGTGTCAGCGAACCCGCTGCTGTCCCAATCCATATAGTCGACTGCCCGATCAAGTGTTCCATCGCCTTTGAGATCGATAACCAGGCAATCATCGGTCCCATCGGCTTCCTCGGTGGTTGCCGACATGTCGCCATTGTCGTCAACGGCCACGACAACACCGGCTTGCTCCCGAGTGATCAGCATATCGGGAACGCCATCGCCATCTGTATCCCACCTGGCTTGTGCTCCCGGCTTCAGACGTCTCACCTGGCCGACGCGGTCCGGGTCCTGCAACTGCCTCAGAACCGATTCTGCCCCGAGTAGCTGAGTGTCAGTGGGCGGGATTGGGAAACGTGGCCGCTCCCAGGCCCGACGGAGCGGGGTCTCTGTCACGCCTTTCGGTAGTGAGTAAGCGGCTATCTCCACCACGTGGTAGCTTCGGGCCTGAACAGACGTGCGGGTGAATGTGACCCGGAGGGACCGGGTTGTCCGCGACGTGAAGCGATGTGTCTGCCAGCTCTTGTCACGAGCGCTGGCGCGATTGACAGCCGGGAGCCAACGGCCGTCTTCGGTAGATGTCTCGATGACGTAGCCGTAGTCCCGTCCATCCACGTCGAGAAGGAGCATATCTACAACGTTGATGGAGACGCGCTCCCTGAAGCGTACCACCAGTGGCGTGTTCAGATAGCCCCACATGTAACCCCAGGACCGTCCATACGCTCTCGTTTCGCCATCGATGGCGACCGGCGGCTTCCCGCGACTTCCTGAGCAGTTCACCGGCCCCGTGATCAACGCACCGTGGGCCAGGGAGGCAACATTCGTCGCGGCCAGGGCAGGAGTGGCAAGGATCGTGTAGCCGAGAAGTGACGCTGCCAGCCTTACGCAGGCGTCTCGCATCGATTCCTCCAGTGTCGTCAGTGGGGAGACAGCCACCCGAAGCACAGAGCCGGGTCCGTCCGGGGATGAGAACCACAGACGGTGAGAGGCAGCGGTAGTCAGCTACCGCTTCACCTTCCGCAGCTCAATGCCACTCAAGACCGGGACGTCACTCTGTCCCGCAGCGGTCGACTTTGGGATGAAGTCCACGAAAAGTGCCCGTGAGGCGGAGACCTCGCGGAACTCTTTGACAACCGCGTTGCCGGTGGCCGTGGCGGCTTTCGCCACATCAAAGTCCGTCAAGACGGTCTCTCCCTGGAGTTTTACATCGAAAACACGCTGCCCGGGCTTCGCTCCGTCAGGCTCGCGGAAGTGAAGACGGACATCCACGGGGTGGGACTCGGTCTTGCTCATGGGAACGAGGAGGAGCTGCTCAAAGCCTCTCCCTTTGCGCGGTCCGGAGGGGAGGGGACCTCGCGTGCTGACGGAAATCATCAGTTGATCACGGTGGAGGCCTGCCTCAGCAAGGACCTTCCACGGGATGGCCATCTCCGCAGTGAAGGTCTGCCCGGCAAGTTGCACGGCGCTCTGCCAGCCGGCGTTGTACTCCGCCTGTTCCTGATCTGCTCCGAGCGACGGGAAACTGAGCGGAAACGCATGAGGCTTGACCGCGCTATACAGCCATCTGCTGGTTGGCTTCTCAGTCCGGGTGAAGGTGATGGGGGGCGCTGCGGCAGCTGCCAAACGGAAGCCCTGGTACGCCAATGAGTGCTTCTCAGTGTTGCCGGCCGGATGCCAGAGCGCGTGTGGGCCTCTGACCGTTCCCTTGTCGCTGTCGTTCACGAGTACCTGCAGGCCGAACTCAGTGCCCAGGGCTGGATCTATCTTGAGATTGCTCCACGGCAGGAGGGCCTCGATCAGGTACCCACCGGGAACGGCAGCGCTCCCGACCTGCAAGGCCAGCTTGCTCCCTTTGGTGCTTCTGCGCCGGTCATAGAAGCGATGTCGTGGCGTCGTGTATTTCTTGCTTGCTCCAGGAGCAATGACGACCTGGAAACTCTCACGGTTGCCAATGCCCGGAGTCATGAACAGTTCGAGAGAATCACCTTGGTACAAACGTCCGGTGTTGGAGTTTTCACAAACCGCGTTGTCGGTGATTTCAGCAAGCACGAGGAGTCCTTCCGGGCACCAGGCAATCCGGAAGCATGGGTCGAGATTCTCCGGGGCACGAAGCACGCCTCTCGGGCCAGGAAGGGAGGTGACGCGGAGGCCGTCGTCACCCCAGTCTCTGGGGTCACCATCGGCAATGACTTCGAGCTGGGGAATGTCGAGGGTCCCATAGGCAGAAACGTAGGTCCACTTGGCATCGTATTTGGCTCCGCTCGGTGAAAGAGCCATGTGCAGGCAGGTTGTTCCCTGGGGAGTTGGTGCGGCAGGGCGGTTACTGATCAGGACCTCAAACGCGTCGTCCTCCCACACAGGGCCATCAGCAACCGTGACATTCGTCTTTGGGGACGTCCCTGACGGGAGCTGGCGCGTACACCCGAGGTACAGGTTTTCGCGATCATAGCGGAGCATAACAGAGCCGCCGGAAGCTTGCGATGGGTAGGCTTTGTAACCGTCCCAGCACGCTTCCTCCAGTTTGCCGTCGACCGTTGGGGCAACCGGCGCAAACCAGCTGGCCATGCCTCGGTCGAGAATGTCGAGATCGACCTCCAGGTGCCGGATGCCGCGGATGCCGCTGGAGTGAACCCATGGCGTTTCCGTTCCGAGAATGTTGCGGGAAGCGGCTGCCTTGTAGTAAGGGCCGAAGCCCTCCAGACAGTCGTAGCGGAAGGGAACGGCGATGTTCGTACGGTGTGAGCGCGTCCTCGGTCGCGGCGTGGCGAGCCACATACTGCCGTCCTCCGACCGTCGGTCGCCGGGAGCTCCCAGGTTGAGCGACACACGGTCAACGGCTGTGTTCGGAAGTCGATCGTAGAAGACGCCCCAGTTGTCGCGGGCTTCATCGGGCACGAGAGCGAGGGTCGTTTGGTAACTGTAACTGCACGAGCAGCCCGCATCACCCGGCGACACGAGCAGCAGGCCGTTGGCAGGAATAGCATTGATGCAGCAACCGGCACGGACAGCGGGGAAGTTGTGTACACCCGTATCACCGTCTAACCCATAGAAGCCGATAGTTGCCGAACGGAAGGCAAGGAGATTAGGACCACCACCCATCGTGCCGCACCCATACGAGCGGACGAAATTCCAGGGAGACTTCGCATCGGTGAACGTGCCCTCCCGGAGCCGGGATTCGCCTGTAAAGAGGTCGAAAGCCAACGGTTGAACATAAATCGTGTCGCGGGCGATAACCGCAGAACGACGGAACCCGGCTGTGCGCGTGTAGAGCATCGCACCCGTGTCGGCAGAATACCCCGTAAGCCCACCACCGCCGATGGCGACCAGAACGCCTTTGGAGAGCCACAGAGTGGTGCGCGAGCCCACCTTGTCCTGAGTCGTCCAGCGAATGGCCCCGGTACCTCGATCAAGTGCTACCAGACGCTTGCCGGCATCGACGTCTTCGCCGCGTCGACGGGCCGCCTCCGCGTCCGTTCCGCTGATCCGCTCGATGAGGAAAACCGTCTCCTTCCCAACAGAGATTCCGTTGTTGGGAACAGGCCCGGAGGCGACGTAGGCCCATTGGAGATCACCCGTCTCCTGTTCGAGTGAGAAGAGACACTGCCCCTCAGATACACTGCGCCCCATGCTGCCGAAAAGCTGGTTGCCGTCCGCCGCCAGGAAGCACCACGTCCCAAGCGCGGCACGCAGATCATCGGGCAAAGCCGGCACATCGGGAATAGAGTATGCGTTCAGGTCCTCACCCGTTCCGGCTGCCAGCCGGGCGCACTGCCCTTTGGTTGCGAGGAAGACGCTGTCAGCCGTTGCCACGACGTTGCTGCCTTTCCCCGGGATAGACCAACGGCCCGCCTGGGGGAATTCGCGCCGCCAGAGAACCCGCCCGTTATAGGCATCGACTACCGAAATATGTCGTTGTCCGGTCACAATCATCCGGCCATCAACGCACAGTGGGGCGGGCCCTTGCCAGTGGCGGCTGACGATGGTTGCAGGTCCTGGTTCACCAAACCAAAGGAGACGCAACGGAAGCTTGACGCGTTCGTCAGCCGACGAACCGGTCCGCTGCGGGTTGCCGTACTGATGGCTCCAGTTGTCGCTGCGCGGGAGCTTGCCACGGGAAACCAAAATAGCGTCGGGCTGTTGGGTAATCTCTGCTGCCGGGACTCCGCCTTCCTTGAGCCATTCGGTCACGCCCGCAACTGCGCTGCCCGGGTCGTCGAGGGGGATGTAGATCTTGCCGCCATGAGGGCGCACCAAGCGGTACACCTCTTCTGCTGCCTGCCCCTCGCGACTTGCTGTGCTGCCATCGCCAAGAATGATGAGATCGGCGAAATACGGAGGGAAACGAAGGGTCGTGAGCGTCCCTGACTGGACAACTACTCGGGGACCGTACAGTCCGACTGTGTCCAGGCCCTGACGCAGTTCCTGTGCTTTGCCGGCATCGGGTTCGGGCACATACGTTGTCAGCTCGGTCGCTTGGCTGAGGTGGTAGAGGAAGGAAGCGTTGCTCGGGGCCAGCGCGAGGCAGTATCCCTTGCTGACACCAGTTGCTTTGAGCACGGTGTCGGTTCTGGATCGGGCCGCCTGGTCGGCAGACATCCGGGCCATGGCCGTCGCATCTTCCTGCGGGCTTCGGTTCTGCGGCTGTCCCGCGTCCGCTGCGCCGAAGCAGAGGATGTGGCCGGTCGTCGCGCTCGCAAGGAGGCGTCCATCAGCGACGGCGAGACTGCGGACCTGTCCCTCAGTCGCGGCTTGCCAGATCGTCTTCCCGCCGTTGGCGTCACACACAGCCACTGTTCCTTCGCCGCCGGCCACGAGTGCATCGCCTGCCTTTACAAGAGAGTAGGTGCGCCCGATGTTGCTTTCCCAGCGCGCTTTCCACCCCTTCTCGCCGAACCACCCGTCCAAGTCATAGGCCCCGATTTTGCCCGCGCCTGAAGCATAGAGAACGGAACCGTCAGCCACGGCACGGAGTTTGCCCTTTACTTCCAGGGCTCGGTTGCCTGATTTGGCGTCGAAGACCACAAGGCCATCTTCTGCGTGCGGCTTGCCCTCGCCGACAACAGTGTTGACGTCTGGAACATGGTGATTCCGCCAGCCGACCAGCTTGTCACGGACAATCATGTTCCAGGTGCCTCCCCAGCGATTCCCCCAACCAGCGGGAGCGCTGTGGTAATACTGAAAGCCCCCGTTGGCGCGACTGAATGCGGCGGGCACGTTGCGACCAGTGGGGATGAACATCTGTGTGTCATTGCCGACGACATAGCCCTGGGGGGCCACTCCGAGCAACGCGAACGAGCCGGGATGGGGTTGCTTCTGGTAGCGCGTCGCCGTTTCGAGCTGCTGCCAGATGACCTTGCCGTCCGCAGCGCCCAACGCGTAGACGTAGACGCCCTCCGACGGCCACATCCCCGCTGCGAAGTACACAGTCCCCTGGTCCACTGCGACACCGGTACGGATGGGCCACCTCCCCATGAGTTGGCCGTTGCCGAACATCAGTTCACGGGTCGGGCCGCCATGGAACTCCCATACAAGCGCGCCGCTGGCCAGATTCAGACAGCGTACAACGCCATCGTCCGAAGCGACGAACACACGATTCCCCGCAATGGCGGGAGCAAAACGTATTGGTGCCCCAGTGAAGAAGGACCAGCGCTCGGCTCCTGTCTTCAGATCCAAGGCATATACTTTGTGGTCGGCGGACGACCCGAACAGGACAAGGCCCTGGGCCGCGACGACATCGGCAGCATAGTCAAACGCAAGTCGGTGCAACTCGCGCCCCGGTTCAGGCCATGCCGGGCGTGGCCCATGCTGAGGCTTGTAGGACCAGTGCAGATGGAGCGGGAGTGAGAGCTGCTCAGTCGTGAGTCCGCTACGGGCAAAATCATGCCGGTAGGCGGGCCAATCAGCAGCGTTGGTTGCGGCGGCGACCAGAAGGGCCAGAACAGCAATTGCAGGTGACGTCGAGATGAGTCTCTTCGAACGGTGCATTGGTTTTCTCCCGATTCACGTTTTCCAGAGGCTCCGCGAGTATATCCTCTGTGCACAGCCCACACAAGGGGACTGGCTTGTGAAGGGCCTCAGCAGGCGCCATCGCGTTTCGCCGCGGTTGCATCACCGCCGGATCCCGGTATCGTGCCGTTCAGAGCTACCACGACGTTGGCGAAAACCGGAAACCGCTCCCGAAAGTCGCGGCTCTGTTCAGGCGCCGAGCAACCGCACGTTACGACCTCGAATATGAGCGATAGAACAACTGGCGACGGCCAGGCGTGTGTGTCAGTACACGAGGAGCGATGAGGATATATGAATTCGCGTGAACGGGTCCTGGAGACGTTAGCACACAGGGAACCGGATCGTGTTCCGCACAATCTGCGCCCTTCCGCGGGGATGATAGAACGTTTGCAGCAGGAGCAGGGCAACCCAGACGTTGACTTCTCAGACGTCTTCGGACACGACATTCGCTATGTGGCAATGCCTCGACACAGGTGTCCGGAAGCTGCTTCTGAGTACGAATGGCTTCCGCGGCCCACGGTCGCTGAAATCGACCGGGCCAGGCAACAGGTCAGGACTCTCCAGGGGCGAGGCCTGGCAGTGTGTGGTGCGTATGCTTGTGGCGTTTTCGAGCAGGCCAAACACTGGTTTGGGGACAGCGAAACGCTCACCATGCCTTACGACGATCCCGTCCGTTTGGAACGCGAGCTTGACAGGATTGCCGAGTGGAAAATGGGCGTCTACGGTGCCTATGTCCACGCTGGGGTCGACATTGTCTGGATAGGCGATGATCTGGGCATGCAGGAGAACCTGATCATGAGCCCGGAGCAGTACCGGCAGTGGTATCGCCCGCGTCATTTGCGCATTGTTGAGCACCTCAGGGGGATCCGCTCCGACGTGCACGTGGCCTTCCACTGCTGCGGTTATGTCACCACGCTCATTCCGGACTTGATTGAGATCGGGGTCGACATACTGGAAGCAGTGCAGGCAGAGTCTATGGACATTGGTCAGCTCAAACGGGAGTTCGGCCGGGACCTGTCCTTCTGGGGCGCGGTTGGAGCTCAAAGTGTCTTGGCACGCGCGACTCCGGAACAGGTCATTGATGGCGTCCGCAAGACCCTCTCGTTCATGGCTCCTGGCGGTGGCTACATTGCTGCTCCCTGCCATGGGCTGACAGAGGAGGTCCCGTGGGAGAGTGTTCTGGCTTTCCACGACGCCGTTCAACGCTTCGGTGCTTACCCTTTCCCCATGTCGTGTCCCTGAGGAAACGGATAAGGAGATGTGGAAGGAGGACAACGTCGGCGATATACGCGACGGCCACGATGGTGGCGAGAATGATGCCGGTGTCGCGGAGAGAACGGAAGTCTGCCGGAAGATGGCAGAGCACCGCCAGGAAGAGAACGGCGGAAGTGACAAACAGGGCGCTTCCCGTGCTGCGCAGAGCGTTCGCAACCCGTTCCTGAACGGAGAGTTCTCCGTGTTGTCTGGATTCATCCACAAAGCGAGTCAAGAGGTGGATGGTGTCGTCTACTGCCAGCCCTACGCCGACACAGAACACCATGACCACACCTACTCGCAGATTGATCCCAAGCCAACCGGTCAGTCCCAGAGCGCAGACGATGGGGATAGCATTGGGCAACACGGCGATGAGGCACAGCCGCCAGGACCGGAAGGTGAGACCGATGAGCAGGCATACGGCGGCAAGAGTCAGGACGAAGCCACGCAGAATCGTCGTCACGATCAACCGGCTGCTTTCATGCGCCATGCGGCCGTAACCCGCGACCTCGGCCGTAACGCCTGCAGGAAGACCGACAGTCAACTCCTCAAGGACACGCTTCAGATCCAGGTACTTCTGTGTGCTCATATCCCGGGCGGAAAAGACGATCCGCGCTTCGTTCAGCTCGGGGGTGACCAGGTGACGGGGAAAGAGCTCCGGTTTGAGATGCTGTAAGATCTCGCCCCCCAGCGCCAGGTCCTCGTCTGTAACCGGAGTGTTGTCGTTCCCAACGAGCTCGCGCACCCACAGTGTGTAGGACTCCACCCGTGTCACATCCGGCTGCCGACATACACGCTCCTCGAGCTTGGTGAGCGCCCGGATGGTCGCCGGTTCCCCAAGGTGACCTGTGACATGCATCTCGATACTGAGCAACCCGCTGATGCGGTTCTCGTACCACCGCATCGTCTGAACGATCTCTCGATCCGCCGGGAGTTCCTCGAGCCAGCGGGAATCAATGACCAAGCGAGGGAGTCCAAGAAGGGACAGCCCCAGTAGGGCAAGTCCGGCTACATACGCCCGTCTGCTGCGCAGCGCTTGCGTCACAGCGTGAAGCCAGCCTGCCGCCGGGGCCGCGTGACGAACCGGCCAAAGACAGAGTAGCAACGGCACCACAGTCACCACGGTGAGGAAAGCGATCCCGACCCCAATCCCGGCGACCTTGGCCAGCTCCCGAACGGCCGCGTGCTCGGTTGTGAGCAGAGAGAGAAAGCCGATGGCGGTCGTTGCAGAGGTCCAGAAACAGGCGTGTCCCACACGCTCCATGGCAAGAATGACCGCATCATGGCGGGTGGCGGTCTCGCCGATGGCTTCCTCAAACGCGCAGACAATGTGAATGGCATCGCAGAGACCGATCACCAGAATAAGGCCTGGAACAGCAATCTCGATGATTGAGATTGCCCCCAAGCGCGTGGTGAGGGCCAAAAAGAAGAACAGTGCCGACAGTGGGGCGGCCATTGAGACAAGCACGCCTCGTGCGGTACGGAAAAGGAGGATCGTGGCCAAGGCTACCAGGACAACTTCAGCGATCAGGCCGCGTTTCATGTCCCCAAGCATCGTCTCCCGAATGGTCTCAGCGACCAGATGTCCCGCGAAGAAACGCAACGTGGAACCAGGAGGAGCATGTCCCTCCAAGTGGGCCCTCAGACTGGCCACTCTTTCCCGCTTCTTCAAATGGATGAGGACGACGGCGGCCCTGCCGTCTTTCGAAAGCAACCATCGGGCAAGAAGAGGATGGCGACGGACCCGCTGCAGAGCGCTGTCATCTGTCCCATCTTCCCGAAACAGGCATTGCGTTGGGAGACCGTCCACTGCTCGGCAGACAGATATGGAACCGAGGGAGAGCACACGCCCCGATGCGTCGTGCTCCCGGGCGCAGTCTTCGAAGCTTGCCAAGGCATCCAGTTCGTTCTGACCAACTTCGCGCGGCCACTCAACTGCACAGATGAAGTTGGCGGCGAGCGGCGGAAGGGCCCGCCGGAAGTCCTTGACCGCCAGGCGTTGCTCCTGTGAGGCCTCAAGCAACGGGTGGATGGAGGTGTCGAAACGGAGCTTTGGGAACTGGGAAACAGACAAACCGACCAGCAGCATCCAGGCGGGGAGCAGGACGTAGCGCAGGCGGATGATAATGCGCGTGTAGCGTTCGAACATGGTCTGGGAGAACTCCGGGCTCGTTCGCGTCAGTTAGAAGCAGCCCCGGTTCGGCTTTCTGTCCGGCCAGGCCTCTCCCGCGGCGTTCACGGGGACACAGGGAAGCGGGCGCCCGGCCCCACAAAGGGAACTCTCCGGCGAAAGTCGGTAGTCCGCTTTCCCCGGGGCAGCAAATCCGGGATCTCCCTCGCTGATGTCCGTCCCCATTCCTCGCCCTGGCCTCAGGAAGTGATTTGACCTGATGGAGACACCGCTCACATCCGCCCCTTCTTTGCTGTGGGTGCTCATGCCGGGCAGGATGCAGTTCAGCATGAAGCAGTTGCGTGACCTGAGGCCCCCTCGCCAGAGCCAGCTTTGATTGGGGAGCGTCAAATGCAGAAAAAGCACATGGTCAAGCATCCCGCTGTACTGTGAAAGCATGGGAACGTCCGGCGTCTTCTCGAAGAGGCAGTTGACGAACGCAGAGTCCTTCAAGTTGTGTCCGAAGAAGCCCTGCGCTTTACAGTTGACTCCGCTGCAGTTGTAGAGGATGACGCCACTTTTGAACTGGGTCTTCTTGCCAACATGCGACTGGTGGAAGTCAGCATGCCCACCGGTGGGGCCGGCATCGACGCCATCAGCACTGGAATTGATGACCACTTTTGAGTCTGTGAATACATCCTCGGCGATCTTGACGATCCGATGGTCTCGCATGAGAACGGCACCCGGCCCACGGCGGATCTCGGTGGTCACTCCGCCCGTGACATATGCGCGATACCGATTCCCGAACATCACGACGCCGCCGGCCCAGCGGCCCTGCAGGTTGCGGATTTCGCAATTGTCCAGCCAGACTTCTGTCATGCCATTCTCTCCGGAGAGGATGGGGTAGTACTTGGCGCTCTTCACATCGACCACGAACGCAACGTTCCGAAATCGCAGCTTGTCCATGCCCGGGCGTCCCCGGCCAACCCGGACCTCATCACGGGTAGCGCCTTCGGCAGGCTGGATTGTGGTCCAATACTCCCGGCTCTTGCCGCCACGAAGTTTGTCGGGGGAGTACGTTCCGGGAGCCAACAGCACCGTTCCGCCATCACCTGCCTTCCTGATGCCCGCGGCAAGAGTTCTCACTGGACCATCTCGGGTCCCCGTGGCGGTATCGTTTCCTGCAATTGCGTCAACGTGGATAGGGGCGGCGGGTGGTGTGGGCGCTGGGGCAGCGTGGAGCGGCAGCTCAGGCAATGTAATCGGGCGGTTGCCGTTGCCTTCGGGGATGCACACGGCTGTGAGGTGAATTGGGCCGGCGGGGACCTGCCGGGGATCGACCTTGAATACGTACTCCCACACCCCGGTTCGCGGGTTGAGCGATGGTGCGGCTACATTGCGTGCGAGTTTGGGGAGTGGGTTGCTGCCCGAGCGGACCCCGAACTGCACGGAGACTGACGTCTCATGAAATGCCACCACACCTGCAAGGAAGGGCTCGCGGATGATCTGGTGTGGCACGACATCCCAGCCGGCCACCGGAATGGTCCCCGACTCTGCGGGGAAGACCGTGTCCTGCCCCCGAGACTGTGTCCCCATGATCAACGCAATGGTGACGCTCCACACGGTTCGCATTTCCACGGTATGTAGCCTCCGGGATGGGAGATGTGCTCAAGGAATTGGTTCTGCTACACTTTGACTCCACCGAGTGCAGATGTCGAGTGGGTTTGAGGGGGACCCTCGTTCAGGAGTACCGGGAGGACAGGGAGAACGGCACTCCGCCGCGCTACGAGCCTCACTACGAACGCTTTTGTGCTGGGGACGGGGGCTCGTTTGTAGTGAGCGAGGTAGGCCCTGCCGGAGTCGCGTTCAGGACGACCGCTCCCGTTGGTCACGGCTCGGACGGAATGGGGTGTGTGGTTCGGGCCCCGGACGGGGAGCAGGAGATGGCAGTGAACTCATAGGTATGGTCAGGCAGCAGGAAGTCGACTCGGCAGCTATGCGATCGAGTCAAGTGGGGCAGAAACGGTGTGCGGCGCAGTGGTCCTTCTGTGGACCTGAACTCGACTTGAGAGGTGGCTGGGGAGTCTGTGTGCCAGGTCATTGTAGCCCATGGCTGGCCTCCCGCGAGCCCCTTCTGAGGAGGGTGGAGTTCGACATTTGCATCGTTGATAGTGAGTTGAGGCGACTGTGACACGGGGATCTGCAAGACGTCCTCGGGCCTGCAGGGAATCTTGTGTCCTGCGACAGCGATCTCGATCGCGCTCCCGGTCGCGATCTTCACACCCTCGCAAGCCGGGCCTTCGAGGCGAAGCAGACCGTTGCTCCATGTAGCGGTCACGAGGTCGCGGATCGTGTCTGTGCTGATAACCGTCTTGCTTCCCTGCATCAGGGTCGTGCCTCGCACGCAGGACATTTTGGTGAGCTGTCCTCCCCCATCATAGCGCAGAACGGCAAACTGTCCATCGAACGTGAAGTCTCCGTACCTGGTCATCACCGGTGTGCTGTGAGAGACAAGTATCACGTCGCTCCAGCGCTCGGTGACCGTTTGCGCCTGCAGGGCCTTGATACGAGTGCGCTCGGCATCCGCAACGCGGTAGGCCTCAATCTCACGGACAGCAATTCGGCCTCCTTCGGGGCGATCAACAGACACAGCGATCCAGCGTGCAACCACAGCAGTTTCGAGGCGCACGTGTACCGCATAGGGTTCCTTTCGAACTTGTTGAGCGGACACCAGATCCGTCCAAGCACCCTCAAGGACGGCGTGCCGAATCCGCATAGCGGACGCGGGGTAGAGCGTCTTGGATCCATTCCAAATACCGTCGTGGACAATCAGGTGATTCACGGCCGTCTTCTTGCCGAGATCGATCACGAACTCAGCCGTCAATGGCACCCCAGGCTGATAAGGGCTTGAGCTTGCGCCACCGCCGACCGTGTTCGGAGCCCGCGCACCATCGGTCAACCGCGCCCCGGCGGCGGTACCGAAGGAACCAGTGTTTATGCTGGCAATAGCAGGACACCCTCGGGCCAGATTTGGGCCAAAGTCCAAATCAGTTTCCGCCGACGCGTGTACCCGTCTGGTCAGAGCTACACTGCAACGCAATCCAGCCGCTTCGTGCGTCGGCATGGCAACACCAGCTCGGGTCACTGGGAGGAGGTCGAGGGTTGCGGTGGCATGAGCTCCTGTTGGCGTCGGCAGCAGCATCGTGTGGTAGCTCTGTGGTGGGACACCGGTTCGCTGGTAGACCAGGGCAGGGGATGGGATGCGCTGGAACGTTCCCGTGCTGACCATCCACCCTAGCATTGCGGCTCGTTCCGTTTTGGCTTTGGGGTCCATGTCTGACTCGATCGGCTCGAAAAAACTGCCCTGCAGTCCGTCCAGACAGGCTGGAATGACGGTGACGTTTGCGGTGTTTGCATGTGATGTGCTGGCTACCAGCGTTTCTGGGTCGAGGTCGACCGTTGGTGACGTGACCGGATCGGGACCGGCCAAATGGAAAAACTGCTCATACGTATGCTCTCCCGTGCCGGTGAGCAGGTCGGTGAGGAGCCAATAGTCGGTAAAGCCATCCATATCACCTTTGACAAAGAGCACTTTCCGACGGTGGGTAATGCCGCGATGACTATATCCACAATGAGCCCCATCAGCGACATCCAACCAGGGCATCGTCAACCACTCGCAGGGGACCATTTCTGCCCCCCACGTCTGCATTCCACCGTCGACCTCGATCGTGTTGTGCAGGGCAGTTCTAGCTCCCCATCCCAGAAAGTAGTCCCCTGTGTCAGTTACCAGAGGTTTCCCGTATGCGTACGCTTCCACATGACCGGCATCGTAGTGGACATGTCCGTAAGCTTGAGGGGTCAGATCAAAGTACAGGTAGCGCTGTTGCCTGCCGGACCAACCGCTGCGCATGGTGTAGTAGCCGCTGCCGGTGAGCCCCACAGACGCCTCCAGGGGAAGGGGGAGGGCGGCTCCCTTTGCAGCTGCAAGAGCGGCAAGCATCCGTTCATACGGATCTGAAATGCGATTGAGGAGAACCTGCTGGTCGCCGTTAAAGCGGAGCCAGACATACATATCGAGGACGGAACTGAGAGCGCACCCCCAGTCATGGCGACCATAGCTGTCCCCAACGTTCGGCCATCCGCCGTTTGGGAGAGCGGTCTGGAACTGCAACTCCATCATCCTGGTTATCTGGATGCGAATGAGGTCTGCTGTTGGACTGGTCTCTTTCTCGTCGGAATTGGCCTGGAGAAGCTCGAGCGAACGGAGGGACCACGCGTATGGAACCGACTGGTATGCTGTGGAGTGGGTGTGCCAGGCTCCTTCAGGGGTCACCCGATCTACAATGCTGTCGCGCAGCGAACGCAGCCCGGCCTCCATCCAATCTGCGGACTCCGCAAACTCGGGGAACATGACCGCCACGGCAATAAGTCCCGGATACGCCACCAGGGCGTTCTTGTGGGATCCTCCCGGAGCCCATTCAACCAAATCCCGGGCATGGGAAACGAAGAGTTTCCAGAACGCCATGTGCATCTCAGGGGTAAGGGCTGGGCAGGTCCGCAGGACATCATAGGCGGCGATGCAGTTACAGAGCCGGTTCCGGACTTCCATTCCCGAGTTCGTCATCTTGCCGTCGCGGACATAGCAGTAGCCGCGCCAGCATTGTTTCACCCAGCTCTCTACCAAGTGTCCGGCTTCAAGTGCATAGCGATCATCGCCCGTGTCCCGCCACACACCCGCGAGCTTGGAGACCACGTTGAGCTGGTTGAGGTAGATCATCCACGTGAAGCACGTGCTCGGGTTGGCATACCAGTCGACCGGCGTCCCCAACTGGTACGTTTCGGTAGTCCCTTCGTCATTGTTACGACTTGTGTAGATGTGCCGAAGCCATTTCTCGTCGGCTTCCTTCTGGTGGGCTTTTGAGCCCTGGACGACAACCATCGAGTTTCCGGCGTGCCCCCCGGGGAAGGTGGTCTTGGGTAGAACGGGCGTGCGCCGTTGCCTGAAGTGCCCTGCAAGCAGGGCTCGAGCACTCTCGTGGTCATTGCGTTCCCGAGCTTCCACGACCGCACCAAGTGCTTGGCCTGTGGAATCAAGGGCGTCCAGAAGCGCCCGGTCGGTGATCTCACGGTCAACGGGAGTGTACTCGGGGAAGTCTCTCGTTGATGCCCCCGCAGGGGCGGCGGTGACCAGCAATGCGATCATTGTGAGACCGAGCATTTGGTTGTCTTCCATCGCAGCGAGTGGGGTTTCGGAAGTGCCTACCCTACTTTGCCGTCGGGACCATGCAAAGCTCCAGGGAAGGACACGCCGTCAGCGGCAGTGGGGAGCGGGGCGGTTGAGGGACTATCCCCAGACGGCGCGATGGAGCGTGTGTCCGCTGTATTGAGCGACGTAGACCTAGCGGCAGTCGCGTGGGCATGCGTAGGGACGCCGACAAGACAGAAGAACGCTGCGAGCCCTCACGACGAACGAGGATACGGGGCTCCACCGGGGCAACACAGAAAATGGACTCAATAGTGGTCCCGTGACGTAGCGCTACACGGTTCTTGGGACAAGGTAACGGCTGGATGATGACACCGAACGACATCGGACACTGACGTTCCACGCAACTCGGGGAGATCGATCCGTGCAGATCAAGAATGTCTTGCTCACCGGCGGTTGCGGCCTTGTCGGGCGCACGCTGGGCCCGCTGCTGAGGGACCGGTACACTGTCGCTCATTTCGAGATGCAGGATCCCGGGGATGGCTTGCGCTTCATCCAGGGAGACTTGCGCAATCCCGGGGAAGTCGCAAAAGCGTGCGTCGGCATGGATGCAGTGATCCACGTCGCCGCACTCCACGGCAAAGCGTGGGCCGAGCTCGGCGATGACACGGGATTCGAGGTCAACGTCACGGGCACCAAGAATGTCCTTGAGGGGGCAGCCAGGGCCGGCGTCAAACGAGTGGTATTCACGTCATCAATCTGGGCGAACGGGCACCACGCCCCTCCGGCGGCTTACCTCCCGATGGACGAGGAGATGGAGCGCGAGCCGGCAGAACTCTATGGCCTAACCAAGCTTCTTGGGGAACAGATGTGTCGGTACAGTACAGCTCAGCATGGCATCAGTACCATCGTTCTGCGCCCCGGCGGCATCCGCCCGGCGGAACTGCACGATCCACGCAGTGTGGCCTTGTTGACTGCCTGTGTCGATGTCCGCGACGTTGCTCAGGCACACGCTCTCGCATTGGGTGCTCCCGAAGCCATGAGGCACGAGGTGTTCATCATCACAGCCGACTCCCCTCTGAGCCGGGTTGATCCTTCAGCCTTCAGGGCGGACCACGTTGGGACATTGGACGCGACTTGCCCGGGGGCGGGGGCGCTTGTTCTCAGTGGCGACTTGGCCATCGGTCCGGATGCCGAGTGGTATACCATCGAGAAAGCCAAACGACTTCTCGGGTACAGGCCAAGGTATAATTTCGGGCCGATTGATGCCTGATACAGGAGTGAGTTGACCATGAATCAGAACGGAACCAACCACTACGATGTAGCTGCCTTTGTCTGGCCGGCATACAGCGACGCCCCGGAGATGCGGTGGGCGTTCCCGGAACGCATGGGCGAATGGGAGCGTGCGCGCCAGGCACGCCCCAAGTTCGAGGGACATCGGGCTGTGCACGAGCCGCTCTGGGGATACCTCAACGAAGCCGATCCGTACGTCATGGAGATGCAGATCGGCGCAGCAGCCGACCATAGTGTGAATGTCTTCATCTACGACTGGTACTGGTACGACCGACGCCCGTTTCTCGAAGGCTGCCTGAATGAAGGCTACCTGAAAGCCAGGAACAACGATCGGGTGAAGTTCTTCCTGATGTGGGCTAACCATGACGTCAAGTATGCCTGGGACATCCGGAACGCCGATGACCACGCAACCGTGCTCTACAAGGGCTGGACTGATCGGACAGACTTCGAGACGATCTGTCACCGGGTCATTGATCGGTATCTCCTGCACCCGTCCTACTACACCATTGACGGCGAACCCGTTTTCTGCATCTATGACCTGGCCAACCTGATCAGTGGTCTCGGCGGAATCGAGGAAACAGGCAAGGCACTCCGCTGGTTCCGTAAGGAAGTCGAACGCGCCGGGGCGTCAGGGCTGAACCTGCAATGCACGTTGCGGGGAGGAAACCAGAACTACTCGGGGGTCGACGGAGACATGGTGGTGAATCAGTTCGAAGCCCTGAAACAGTTGGAGTTCGATAGCGTCACCCACTACCAGTGGTGCCATTTCCTACCCGTCAAGAACGACTTCCCCGCCTTGGTGGAGATGGCGTTGGACAAGTACCGGGAAATCGAGACGATCACAGACATTCCCTACTATCCCCACCTTTCCGTCGGCTGGGACAGCAATGCCCGGTTCAAAGAACTGCATCCCGCCATCATCAGCGGAAACACACCCGCCAATATCGAGGCGGGGCTTCGCCTGCTCAAGCAATTCGTCGATGAGCGGCCGCATATGCACCCGCTTGTCACTGTCAACGCCTGGAACGAGTGGACGGAAACCAGCTACCTGCAACCCGATCGTGAGTATGGCTATGGGTACCTTCAAGCGGTGAGACGTGTATTTGGTGGGGAAGAGTAGTTCACCCGATGCCTGGAGGCTGTAGGGCGAAAAGGGCAGGAGAGATCTCCTCTGCAGGTAGCGCCCGACGAATCTCGGGGTGCTGTAGAGGACTTTTGGTCTGGGCCGAATGGAGAGAGACTACATGAGCAACCGGATCAGGTATGGAATCATTGGCGCCGGCGGCTGTGGGCGCGGCAAGCACTTGACGTCATACTCCCAGATGCCGGAGGTGGACATCATCGCCGTGTGCGACATCATCCCTGAACGGGCGGAGGCCGCTGCGGATCAGTTCGACGCTGAGGAGTCCTACACCGACTACGTCGAAATGCTCCATGAGGAGGACCTGGACCTGGTCAGTGTTGCCACGCCAAACCATGTCCATGCGCCGGCCACTGTCGCCGCTCTGGACGCAGGCTGCCATGTCCACTGCGAGAAACCCGCGTCGTTGACCCCCGGCCTGGTGCAGTCCATGGTCGATGCCAAGGAACGTGCAGGCAAGCACCTCATGATCGGCCTGAACAACCGTTTCACCCCATGGGCGCAGTTTGCCCGGACGTATGTGGATGCCGGCCACCTGGGCGACATTTACCACGCGAAGTGCGGCTGGAAACGACGCCGGGGCATCCCGGGGAAGGGTGGCTGGTTCACGACCAAGGCCCAGTCCGGTGGTGGGCCTCTCATTGATCTGGGTGTCCATTTCATCGACGTCTGCAACTACATTATGGGCTTCCCCACCCCCACCAGCGCATCCGGGCAAACGTACTCGAAGTTCGCTGATCACCGCGGCCCGTCGGCCGCCTCCTCGAAGAAGTCCCCCGATCCTGCCACTGGCTTCACCTACGATGTCGAAGACCTGGCCGTCGGGTTCGTCCGTTACGAGAACGGCTGCACGCTCGAGCTGGAATTCAGCTGGGCTTCGAACATTGCCCACGAGGTCAACTTCGTCGAACTGTACGGCACCCGTGGCGGACTCGAATACCGACACGGCGAGCTGACACTCTACGGCGAGTTCGAGGGAACTTCGCTGGACACGTCTCCGAAGATCAAGGGCGGGGGGGCCTGGGGGTTGGCCGAAACCAAGCACTACGTCGACGTCATCCAAAACGGCGGCACCGTAATGTCCCCCCCTGAGGAAGCTGTCCTGATCATGAAGATCATTGAGGGGATCTACGCGTCCGCAGAGCAAGATGCGGAGGTCCGGCTCACGCAGAGCTGATCAGGGGGCGGCACAGAGAGACGTCGTCCATGCAAGACGATTGGCGGAACGCTGAGGAGCCTGGTTCGCGCAGCCCCTTCCACGTTGCTTTAACGGAGTGTGCCACGCAGAGCGGCCTCTGAAATCCCTTCAGGAAGTGCTTCCACCAGGGATTCATCACCGGGTGACCTACCCAGGGCCGAATTCGCGTCCCGGATCGCCTGGCGGGCCTGTTTGAGCATGGCCCGAATCGCTGCGCCATGGACACGTACGTACGGCTGGAGTTGGCGATCAGGCGAACGCAGTAGACCACGCAGAAATACGGCTGTCTGGCGCCAGGCTTCCCGTTCGTTTGCCAGCGAAAGCAGGAGGCGTGGATCGCCGGCGACGGCCTCGGAATGAAACCAGGCAACGTGAGCGGCTTCATGGACAGCAACTGCCGCCATGGACCAATCCGGCTTTGGAGTTTGTTCTGCATAGCTGGCGGATGTCAGGACGATGGTCCGGGACACCGGCTCACTCGTCCCGCACACATCCAACGGGCAAGCTGGCGACCAATCGACAAGTTGGTCCGTGAGGACGACCTGACGGGTCTGCCTGGCAATACGGCTGGAGAATGTCTCACTGTCGGAGGCGCTGATCGGGACAGCCCGCAAGAGACGGTCAACACGTTCGGGAAGGCCAGGGGGTGTGGAGGAAGAGGTCTGTTGGCCGAGAGGCGGGGATTGGTCACAACAGCCCAGGGCCTCCTTGACCGCTGTCGGGTTGATGGCGGTGGTATGGGCAAGCCCGGCCATATCGAAGAGAAGACGAAGCTCTCGCTCGCCGGGAGGGGGGCTCGACATTGCTTGCGCGTAGACGTCCGCGTAGAGCTCCAGGAACGCCTTCCGATTCTTGCGGAACGTCTCTGGCGTTTCGTGACGCCCTTGCCATGCGTCGAGGTAGTCTGCTACCGTCTGACGTCGCTCGGGCAACGTGCACACTGTTGGGTAGTGGCTGGGTTGGGGATAGAGATTCGGGCGAATGGTAGCTGATGGCAGCGAGGTCTGGGGGCGGGGGACTTCATGCCTCCGCTCGGGCTTCCCACACGATGCCAGAAGGAGCGCGAGTGACGCGACAGCAGGCAGGAGGCACGAATCGAGCCGGTCCGTCCAGGAGAAGGGGCGGACGCGTCGGATGGGGGGCCTTTGTAGAAGGGAAGTCACGTTGTCTCGAAGGGGACCACTGGGTGGGCAAGTGACAGGGCGCTCAATTGAGGTCCCAGTAGTAGTTGGTCATCCAGATCGAGGCGCTTCGGCGCCACCACTCGACGTGACCGTCTACGAACGAGAACTCCGCTCCGTGTTGGTGACGCCAGGCTATGTTGTCTACTCCCGGAGGGTTGGAGCAGAGCGGCGCGGTGGTGCTGACCCCACAGCACGCGGGAGCTCGAAGGTATCCCCGCATGCCGTCCCCGTACCAGATGGTCTCTGTCGGTGTTTGAACCATAATGCTCCGCCTCGGGCTGCGGCCGGCTATGTAGCGCAAATTGTTGCCGTACGAATTCCCATCGCGGCCCACCTGTGCGCGCACGTTCGGCGCGACCTCTGACGGGCAGTCAAACACCTCAATGCTGTTACTTAGATAGGAATAGAGTTTGGCGGCATAGCAGACCTCCATCGGGGCGCGCCGACTCCAGCCGCAGCCATGGGAAGGGAAGTACATGTTCCAGTCCTGGGTGTACATGAAACCTGCAGTGGTGATCTGTTTCAGATTGCTTGCGCAAGACGTTTGGTTGGCCCGTGACTTCGCCTGTCGTAACGCAGGCAGAAGCATCGCCGCCAGAATCGCGATGATGGCGATCACTACCAAGAGCTCAATAAGGGTGAACAGACGCGTCTTCATTGCGCTATTTCTCCGCGTTCAGGTTCGGATTCGGTCGCGATAGCCTTTTTCGGGCTCACTTTTCTTACTCAAAAATAGCGGGATGGACTGGTTTGTGCAAGAGAAAAGTCTTGCCTCATTCCAGCGGAGCGCCTACGGTACTGTCACGAATGGGTAGTTACGTTGAGAACCAGGAGGATCTACCGTGCCCCGAATGAAACGTTGTTTCACGCTGATTGAGCTGCTCGTTGTGATCGCTATTATCGCGATTCTGGCGGCGATGCTTCTGCCTGCGTTGCGGCAGGCGAAATCGAAAGCGAATCAGACGTCGTGCATGAGTAACGAGAAGCAGATGGCGCTGACCGGTCTGATGTACGCGGATGACCACGACGAGTATCTGCCGATGTGCCGTATGAGTGCCAGCGCGGACCAGTGGTGGTATGCCTTGCTCTTCGAGTACCACAAGGACTTCGCGGTTGAAGACTGCCCTGAGCTAAAGGCGCCCATCTCCAGCACGGCGCATGTGTCGGGTGGGATACGGCACCCGTTGGACTATGGCTGGAACTACTGCGGCTACGGCAACCAAGCTCAGAATTGGGGACTGGGCTACGCCTGGAGCAACCAACGCGGAGGCGCGGTTGCGCTCAGGAGTATCAAGGATCCGGACAATCTGTTCATGCTGGGGGATCGCCGCGTTTCGGGCCCAGGCCCCTATTTTGGCCCTCCGTTCTTCACCGGCGGGGCAAGCGCACAGTACGTGTCGGGAACACACAGTAACGGCGCAAATGTTGCTTACGTTGACGGCCATGCGGAGTGGCTTCAGCGCAGTTTCCTGATCTCACCTCAAAGCCATTCATCCTGGACGAAGGCGTGTGACTGAAATCCGGTGCCGAGAGAGAGGGTCACTGATTCTGCAGCTCAAAGGGGTCGACATGCCAGATATCGGCGGCGTATTCCCGGACCGTTCGATCTGATGAAAACCGCCCGGACCTGGCAACGTTCAGGATGGCCATGCGGTCCCACTCTTCGGGGGTGCGGTAGACATCTGACACACGGCTTTGCGTGTTGGCATAACTGCGTATGTCGGCAAGGAGCATGTAGCGATCGCCATCGTCAAGAAGTGCCCGGATGATCGGCTGAAAGATGCCCGGCTCCAGCATACTGAAGAACTCCCGGCGAATCAGCTCGAGTGCATCTCGCACCTCTTCGTCTGCATGGTAGACTCCCCAGGGATCGTAGTGGGCCCGGTGCTGTTCCGCCTCTTCCGACGTCATCCCGAAGATGAAGATGTTCTCTTCGCCGACTGCTTCACGGATTTCCACGTTCGCGCCATCCAGCGTACCGATCGTGAGGGCGCCATTGAGCTGGAGCTTCATGTTCCCCGTCCCCGAGGCCTCCGTGCCGGCGAGAGAGATCTGCTCGCTCAGGTTTGCTGCAGGGATGATGCGTTCGGCCAATGACACGCGGTAATTGGGCAGGAAGACGACCGCCAGTTTGTCTCTGACCTGTGGATCGGCGTTCACGACCTCGGCGATCTGGTGGATCAGCTTGATAATGAGCTTGGCCATGGCAAAACCGGGAGCCGCCTTGGCACTGAAGATGATCGTCCGCGGAACGAGGTCAAGTTCCGGATCGCGCTTGAGGCGACCATAGAGGATAATGGCGTAAAGGGCGAGAAGGAGCTGACGCTTGTACTCGTGGAGCCGTTTCACCTGAACGTCAAAGAGCGAGTCCGGCGAGACGGCAATATCGAGTTGGGCCTTGATGTAGTTAGAGAGGGCCACTTTGTTCTGCCGTTTTGCCGCCCGGAACTGTTCGCGGAAGGCGATATCATCCGCATAGGGCTCGAGGCCTCGAAGTTGTTCCAGGTCGGTAACCCAACCGTCACCAATCGCTCCGCTGACGAGGCTGGCCAACGGGGGATTGGCTTTCAGCAGCCAGCGGCGTGGCGTGATCCCGTTTGTCTTGTTGTTGAACTTCGCCGGCCAGAGCTCTGCAAAGTCCCGCAGTACTTTCTCCTTCAGCAGCTTCGTGTGCAGTTCGGCAACACCATTGACTGACGATGCTCCGACGATCGCGAGGCGGGCCATATGAACCTGCGCATGGTCACCTTCGCCGCTGATGACCGTCATACGCCCGAGGCGATCCAGATCCAGGGGATAGCGGGAAGCGACCACGCGCATGAAGCGAGCGTTGATCTCGTAGATGATCTGCATGTGCCTGGGCAACAGGCGTTCAAGCATGGAAACGGGCCATTTCTCCAGGGCTTCAGGAAGAATGGTGTGGTTTGTGTACCCGGTGCAGGCGCTTGTCAGCCTCCAGGCGTCGTCCCACGCCAGCCCCTCACGGTCAAGCAGGATGCGCATGAGTTCAGGGACGACCAGGGAGGGGTGGGTGTCATTGAGCTGAATGAACGCCTTGTCAGGAAGTGCATCCCACTCGTTTCCATCTGCCCGGAAACGCCGGAGAATGTCCTGTAGAGAACAGGAAACGAAGAAGTACTGCTGGCGGAGCCTGAGCTCTTTGCCGACGAAGACATTGTCGTTGGGGTAGAGAACCTTGGTCAGATTCTCGGCCAGGACCTTATTCTCGACGGCTTCCACATAGGACCCCCGGTTGAAGTCATCGAGATCAAACTCCTCCGCGGCACGAGCCGACCAAAGGCGCAGCGTGTTCACGGTCTTTCCCCCAAAGCCGACAACGGGCAGATCGTAAGGCATACCCACGACTGATTTTGTGTCGACCCATTGCCACTCGGGACCGTCCATGTTGGGGCGGTGCTCAACGCGCCCTTCGAAGTGCACCTCGAAGGAGAACTCCGGATGAGGCAACTCCCACGGGTAACCGAACTTGAGCCAGGGGTCAGGGTGCTCGTATTGGTAGCCATTGACGATCTTCTGATGGAAGATCCCATAGTCATACCGGAGACCATATCCTATCGCGGGGAGGCCAATGGTTGACATCGAGTCAAGGAAGCAGGCTGCCAGCCGCCCGAGTCCTCCATTACCCAGTCCAGCATCCACCTCCTGATCTCGGAGGTCATTCCAATCGAGCCCGAGCCCGCACATGGCTTCGCGGCACAGATCCTCAATCTGTAGATTGATGACGTTGTTTCCAAGGAGGCGGCCGATGAGGAACTCGAGGGAGAGGTAGTAGACGCGTTTAACGTTGGCGTCATGGTGGGACTGCTGGGTAGCGATCCAACGCTCGATCAAGCGATCCCTGACGGCCAGGGCCAAGGCATAGTAGCGGTCATGAGTGGTAGCCGTGTAGCGGTCCTTGGCCAGTGTGTAGCGCAGATGATGATCAAAGTCGTCACGGAGTCCGTCAATACTCATGCTAACGCGATAGTCGCTGATCGTCGCGGGTGCCATTTTCGCATCCTCCAGGGAAGCAGGACATAGAGAAGATGTCTGCTATTGTCGCTCTGGTCGGGTTCGAACCGTGTCTTGTTCGTGAGCTGTCCAGGCCCTTCGGAGTCACCTCACGCCGAACAGGCCATGCCACTGTGAATATAACACGGCCGACGAGTCGGTGTGGAATGCACGCGAGGGAAACTGCCGCGGTCCGCTTGCCCCCGCTCCCGAAGAGCCCAACTGGCTACGGGTACGGAAGGAGCAGGGCCCAGTGGTGTCGGGCTTCTTCTGAGAGCGACGCCTCTGGCGCTTGGCCCTCTTGCAGACTGGCGCTTCCCTCACTATCCTATTGTGCCTTGAACGCCTCCTTGAGACGGCCTGACCGTGGCCCCGGCACCAGTGATGCCCAGGGCTCGGCCATTGGCAGCGCCCCGCTGTGCAGTACGTGATGCAGAATCGGGGAGAACGCCCCAGGAAAGAGTCGAATGGCCATTGATGATTCCCTTCGTGATCTCCGAGCCCGGACCGATGCTGTTGTTGCAGGGGGAGGCGAAGCTCGCGTCCAAGCTCAGCATGGGAAGGGGAAACTCACCGCTCGGGAACGCCTTGACCTCCTCCTTGACCCCGGGAGTTTCCACGAACTCGGGGCCCTGATGACCCATCGTGCCGTTGACTTCGGCATGAACGGCAAGGAAGCCCCGGGAGACGGGGTTGTGACCGGCTACGGGACGGTGGACGGCAGACTCGTCTTCGTGTTTTCCCAAGACTTTACAGTGCTGGGCGGTTCCCTCGGGGAAGCTCATGCTGCGAAGATCACGGCAGTGATGGATCGCGCGCTGAAGGTCGGCGCTCCGCTTATCGGGATCAACGACTCGGGGGGAGCGAGAATCCAGGAAGGCGTCGACGCTCTCAAGGGGTATGGAGAGATCTTCTACCGCAACACGATGGCATCAGGTGTCATTCCACAGATCACGGTCATCATGGGGCCTTGCGCCGGGGGCGCAGTCTACTCGCCGGCTTTGGGCGATTTTATCTTCATGACTGAGCGTACCAGCTTCATGTTCATCACTGGTCCGCAGGTCGTGAAGACTGTTCTGAGCCAGGACGTGAGCGCCGAGGAGCTTGGCGGGGCAGGAGTGCACCAGTCCCGCACTGGGCTGGCTCACCGCGTCGGGCAGGACGATGCCGAGACCCTCCATATGGTCCGTGAGCTTCTGGGGTTCCTGCCGGCCAACAACCTTGAGGACCCGCCAGTCCGTCCCCTGACCGATTCGCACGATCGTGAGACTCATGACCTCTACAGCATCATCCCCCAGGACCCGGCCAAGGGATATGATGTGGCAGAAGTGATCCGGGCCGTCGCAGACGATCGGTCGTTTTTCGAGCTCCAACCGAACTTTGCTCGAAATCTGGTCATTGGCTTCGCTCGTCTCGACGGAATGCCGGTCGGCATTGTGGCCAATAACCCGGGACATCTCTCGGGAGTGCTCGATATCGATACATCGGACAAAGGATCCCGTTTCGTTCGCTTCTGCGACGCGTTCAACATCCCGGTCATTACCTTCGTCGATACCCCCGGCTATATGCCAGGCACGGATCAGGAACATGCGGGAATTATTCGGCATGGCGCGAAGATTCTCTACGCCTACTCCGAGGCCACCGTGCCGCTGGCCACCGTGATCGTGCGGAAGGCCTACGGGGGAGCGTACATCGCGATGGCTTCAAAACACCTGCGCTCTGACCTGGTGCTGGCATTGCCTACGGCCGAAATTGCGGTGATGGGCCCCAAAGGCGCATGTGAGGTCGTATTTCGGCGAGAGATCGCCGGAGCGGAGGACCCTGAGCAGCGCGTAGAGGAACTAGTCAAAGACTACCGGGATACATTCGCCAATCCGTACATGGCTGCCTCACGTGGATACGTAGATGAGGTCGTTGATCCGAAGAATCTTCGGGCCGAACTCGTGAACTTTCTGAGGGTACACGGCAGCAAGCGCGAGAAGCTGCCGAACAAGAAGCACGGCGTGATGCCGACCTGAACGTCCCCCCTGTCCACGCAGGCCAGATGATAGCGGTTCTGGCAGTTGGAGAGAAATTGTGAGTAGAGAATCCGTTCGAAGAAATGAAGAGCTTGACTTCGAGCACGTGTTCAGCGAGGATGAGATTCTGGCCATCATCGCGGCTACGTACCTGCATCTGTCGCGCGGAGTTCCAGCTGTCATCGAGCCGGTGCAGGATCGCGAGAATTGGCGTTTGGCTGCGCGGTTAGCTGGCGTAGGAGGCTGACACATGGCGGTTTACAGCGTACAGATCCACGGGGCAACTTACGACGTTGAGATTCACGATCTTCACGACGGCAGGCTGTCCGTTCGCCTGGGGGACAAGGCGGGAACGGTATCCGCAAGACGGCTACTTGACTATGCCAGAACACACCCGGACGACGATGTCCCGGAAACAGTAGCTGGGCCAGACGTCCATCCCCAGGAGGTCGCCGCTGCATCACAGGCATCCGCCCTGGCAGTCTACGCCCCCATGCCCGGCGTGGTTTCTGCTTTGAGCAAGGGGCCGGGGCAGCATGTGGCTGAAGGGGAAACCGTCCTCGTCCTCGAAGCCATGAAGATGAAGAACGATGTTGCTGCCCCGTGTGCCGGGACTCTTGCCGAGTTACGGGTTCAGACTGGCGACACCGTGCAGTTGGGAGACACCCTCGCAGTCGTTACCCCCGCCTCTGCTCCATCGGTCGACGGCGGCTGAGTGGCCGTCATGTCCTGGCCCCGGCACTCGCCATCGGTGAGTCCGGAGCGGAATACGGCGGGTGAATAAGGTGGCGGCCGACCCCAATTCTCACCATGATCGCTTAGCCTACGCCCCTGAGATCAACTCATGGGGAAGACCTCCCCCAACCACTCCTGTTGGCCGTCGATGAGTTCATTCGCCAGATTTTTCATGTCGTCCAGGTCCATGACCGAATGGGTGAGGGGATCCAGCATCAGGGCATGGTAGACCTTGCTGCGGTCGCGCTCCAGAACGGCTTCCACGGCCAATTGGTGGACGGCCACTTCCATCTGACAGAGGCCGGCACACACGGTGGGGAGATCACCAAAACGGCAAGGGTGAACGCCATTCCGATCAACAAGTGAGGCGACTTCAACAGCGGCGAACCGCGGCAGGTTCGTGACCAGTCCGTCATTCATGACGTTGGCATAGACGCAATCCGGCTCGTTGGTCAACATGGCATTGATGATGCGGCATCCGTACTCGACGCTGCGCTCGACGGCCGGCAGTTCGTTGTTCTGAGCTTTGCGGTAGAACTCCTCCGCCGCCTTCGACTTGTTCTCCATGTTCCGCTTGTACTGATCGATACTGACCCGATACGTCTCGATCAACTCATCTGTCCGTGCGTAGTAAGGAACATATTCAGCGAAGTGCGTACTTGACTCCGTGACGGCGTACCCGATGCGGTTGAGCATATCCAGACGCGTTGGGCCAAGGAACGGCTGTACCGAATCATCCTCGCCATCGGTCTGGTTGTAGATCCCACGATCCCCAACCAACTGCCGGAGCTTGGGGTAGAGATCCTGTCCCTCGTGCTCAAGCTTTGTCACCCAACTCATGTGGTTGATTCCGGCAGCTTCGAAGGCCATCTCGTCGTAAGGAACGTCCAGATACTTTGCGATCGCCCGTGTGGTGCCCTGAACACTGTGGCAGAGCCCGATGAACGGAACGCGCGACGTCTGGGCACACGCCATGACCAGAGGAGCCTGCGGGTTCGTGTAGTTGAGGACGACAGCATTCGCGGGGCAGAGCTTCTCAATGTCACGGCAAAGCTGGACGGCCCATGGCATGGTGCGCAGACCACGAAAGACGCCGGCAACGCACGACGTGTCACCGATCGTCTGCTTCAAGCCATACTTCTTGGGCACATCAATGTCCGCAAAGGACGGAGGAAGCATGCCGATCTTGACGAGGTTGACCACGAAATCAGCCCCTTCGATGGCCTGGTCGCGATCGTGAGTGAACAGGGGCCGTTCCGGGGCCATTCCCTCGTTCTCCAACAGAGCCCTGACGATCGTCTCGGCTCTGCCAAGACGCTCAGCGTCGACATCCATGAAAGCAAGGTCGGCATCTCGCATGGCGTCGTAAGTCAACAGGTCCCCGACAAGGCGGCGAGTGAAGCCGTAGCTCCCAGCCCCGATGAACGCTACTTTGGGCATCTTGCATTACTCCGATTCTACGGTTCCGTCGTTCAACACCAGCCGCCATACAGGCTGAAGAGGAGTGAATCAGTCTGCCCCCAGTATGTCCGCCTTGCTCTTCTCGAACTTGCGCACCTTTGGAGCAATGACTGCACGGCAGTAGGGTTGCCCGCCATTCCGGCCGAAGTAGTTCCGATGGTAGTCTTCTGCTTCGTAGAACGTGGCGGCAGAGCCAACCACCGTCACGATAGGCTTCGGGAACACGCCGGCCTTGTTCAGCGCGTCTATCTTGTTCTGGGCCTGCTTTTTTTGCGTCTCATCCTGGCAGAAGATGACCGACCGGTACTGCGTACCAACGTCAGCGCCCTGCTTGTTGAGTGTGGTGGGGTCATGGGTAGCAAAGAAGACGTCCAGAAGTTGCTCGAAGGTAACCAGCGCAGGATCATACATGATCCGAACGACTTCGGCGTGACCGGTCGTTCCCTTGCAGACGCTCTGGTAGCTGGGCTTTGGGGCCTTTCCCCCTGCGTATCCTGGGGTAACCCTGAGCACACCGTCTACGCGTTGGTATATGGCTTCCGTGCACCAGAAACACCCGCCTCCGAAAACGGCGGCTGTGGCATTCTCAGGAAGGGGGGCCTCCTTCGCTGGAATGACACTGGTCTCCGCCCCCGAGCAAGCGGCGCAACAGAGGAGGGCCATGGCCTCCAGACCAACACCCAACACCGTGTATCTCATCGTTTTTCTCCTGTATCTGCCGCGAGACGAAGTCGCTCTGTTCTGTTTGCCTTTGACTCCCCCCACCACGCATTTGTTCGCGTGCCCCACACTTCAGCCAGAAGAAAAGAAGCCGTCCGACAGGCTCCTAGCTCCAATACTGTTGACTTAAGGCGCGGTCGTCGGGGACGCCGACGCTCCAAGAGCGTTTCCGAGGGCAGGACGTGCCGGAGGGCCGATGTCCTCAGCGGCCGTCTTCTCCGTGAGAAAGCTAGTTCAACAGCATTGAGGCTAGCTCAGTCCGCTCCGGGCGTTTGCCCGCCGCTCAATGAGCCACTCGATACCCAGGAGCAAGAAGGTGATGAGAGCCAGGGCAAATTCGAGGTCGTGGGAGCGGTCGCGCCGGTCCGTCTCCGGTGCCTTGCTCTGGAGAGACTGCAGGAGGTCGCCGATAACGCGTTCGGCGTCGGGGGCGAACCCGAAACGCTCGGGGTGCGTTCCGACAAGAGTTCTCAGCGTATCAGCTCGGATGGCTGAATCGCTCAACTCACTCACGTTCAGGGGGACCGCCAGCGGTACCCGTTCGCTCTCCAACGGATTCCCACTGGTGTCCTGCGCCGTGGCCTTGAGCCAAACGATGTATGGGCGATGCTCCACCGGCTGAAGTGGGTAGACAGCTCGGAACTCACTGCCTTGGGCCTCCACCTCCAGATCATGTACTCTGGATCCCTCGTAAGCAGTAACCGTCAGATCCCTGATCTGAGCGGCATCACGCCCGGGAGCCGGCGAAACAACCACGCTTGGGGGCTGCTCCGGGGCGGTTGCCGCAGTCGCCTCCAGCAGGAGCCCTCCCGCCTGTTCATAGCCTCCGGCAAGCCAGCCAATGACGCCGCCCCAGACGATGTCGTAGTGGCGACGCACGAAGGCATCCGGATGTCGTCGCCACTTCCACGTCGTGTCGCAAGCCACAACGACACAACGTGGATTGGTCCGGCGATCAGCCAGGACCAGTGGGAGTGCGAGATCACCGATGCAGGCGTTGAGAACACGATGCGCACTCTGGGTGGGTTCGGCGCTGTGGATCAGATTGAGAGGCAAATCCTGTCCTTCCTCAAGGTCAAAAGCAGGAGCGCGTACCCCCGGGCGCAACTGGACGATCCCTCCGCCTTCCTTGCCGCCGAGATGGGTGAGGTCAAGATGCTTCATCAATGGCACTGTCGGCGCGGTAGCTGCAGTCCATCGCGAGAAGTTACGGCCAGCCAGAATAACGGTGGTAGGCGTCCCTTGGCGGACCAGCTTCATGATGGTCGGCGGCAACGCCTGCGGGGAGACATCTGCGAGAATAAGGAGCATATAATCGTTCGGGTCAATCGTCAGCAGCGTTTGGCTGCGTGCGTTGACAGCCGTCGTTCTTCCTGGGTGTTCAGTGTTCAGGAAACGCGACAGCTCCATTAACTCGATATTGGGTCGGCTATAGACCAGGAGGATACGATGGGACGCAATGCGGAACACCCCGCGTCTCAGGTTGTTGAGCGTGGTCGCCTCGCCCTGCATTGGCGGAATGCGGACAGCATACTCGTGCCATCCCGGGGACATGCCAGCAACCGGGAAGGTGATGCTCGTGAGGCCCGTCCCCATGACTTCATGACGGGTCGTTTCCTGCCCATCAATGTCGAGGATGACCGTCACCGGGCCTTGTCCACCGTGCAGCAGATTGAGCCGGGCCGTCACCAACTCAGGATTGATTCGAGCCGTCTGGCTCTCAACCACGGCCACGTCGATGGTCGGGGCGGCGGAATCAGCCGCACAAACCGCTGCCAGGACCGTCCCTCGGTTTTGAGCCCAGTCCAGCAGGTAAGGTGGTGGGAGACCGTCGGTCGATGCACCGTCTGACACGATAAAGAGGGCATCAAAGGAGTCGCGCTCCAGCACCTGCGACAGGGCATTCACAAGGGCAGTTCCGTCTTTGACCAGAACCTGTGTCTCGTCAGCTGGAACGATATTCTCGGCGAAGCTGAACGGAGCTGTTTCCCAGGCCGAGTCTGCCCGTTTCACCGCTTCATCCGCATGCAGCATGACCTCTGCCGCCAAGGCACTTCGCGGCGTTCCGGCAGGGGTCAGGAAGCTCATGCTGGTCGACTCATCCCTGAGGAGTGCGACCCTCCGTGTTTCGGCCTCCCGGTCTAACGTGGTCTCTTCCGCCCCATAGAACACCAACCAGGCGAGCAAAGCAAGGAGTACGAGGATCACCAGTCGAAGAATGACCCCGACGACGGCCGGCCCTGAGCCTGCGAGCCGTGCGACCCGACGGGACACCACGCAGGCAGCAACGGCAAGCAGTCCAAGTGCCGAAAGGAACAGGGCGAACCATGGCAGGTCAACCGGCAAAAAGCACTCTCCTTCAATCAGGCCATAATCTCAAGCTGCTCGAGGGACACGGAGTACCGAAGGGGCTGTCCATCGCGCCAGGAGATGAACTCCTCAATGGCCGTGTCGGCCATCCGGACAACCTCGTTGTTCATGGCTCCCGCAATATGGGAACTGAGCTGCACGTTGGGCAAGGTGTAGAGTTCTGACTCCGGCTTGGGCGGCTCCGGTGCGGTCACATCAAGAAGGGCGGTCAAGTCCGGTCGCTGGTTGAGCACACGAATAAGTCCATCCTCCTGCACCTGAGCCCCACGCCCGGTGTTGATGAACGTCGCCCCGTGTGGCATGGCGGAGAACAGTTTCCCCGTCAAGACGCCCTGCAGCGTCGGTAGGTTGGGAAGGTGATTACTCACGACGTAGGCCCGTTCGAAGGCCTCCTCTAGGGACACCATCTCCAAGTCCAGTGCGCGAGCCTGATCTTCGGGTAGATACGGATCGACTCCAAGAACGGTCGTGTTGAACGGCTTAAGCATTGCGGCCACTGCGCGCCCAATGGCCCCGATTCCCACAAGGGCGACCGTTGCCCCGAAAACGCCCCGCCCCCGGACAACGCCCCCACCACGGCGTTTCTCAGGTGACCGGCAATCTTGCGTGTTTCGGAAATAGCCTTTGCAGGACAGGAGGATCTGCGCCAGCGTGAACTCAGCAACGCACATGCCGTTTGCCACCCAGGCGCTGACTACGGTGACATCCCGCTCCAGGAACGGACGGGCGAAATTCTGAACGGATCCTGCCGCGTAGAACACAGCTTTGAGCGCCGGCATTTCGGCGATCTGCTCGGCTGACAAAGCCGGCATGCCCCACGTTGAGAAAACGGCTTCCACGTCCACCAACGCTGCCCGGTGGTCCTCGAACGTCTCTGCAGAAACCACATCCGGGTACACATCGGTCAGATCTGCCACACGCGTGCGCCGGCCTTGCCCGTACACGGAGTCAATCTGGGGACCGTTGTTCAGAAAGGCAGCTTTGGGTTTTCTCACGAACACTATTCTCCTCTGCTTCGGATCACTGTTTACCCAAAATTGTGAACGGCTGATGAGGAAGGCTGCGGCCGCCGCCACACGATCAGGAGAGCAGCAGACTCCACAGCGCAAGCCAAGAGAACCAGGGCAAGAGCGATTGCGCTCAAGTCGTACCTGCGCGCCGTCTCACCAATGATCCCTGCGTCGTTCCCCTGGAGCCATTCAGCGGGGGGCGGAGTGTCGTCGGACCAGTTCACTTTGTAAGTGGCGTGCTGCTGTTCCCAGGCGTCGCGTTCCATATCGTCGGTCTGCGGCGGCACCGCCGGATTGACGCAATGGGTAGTCACCAGTCCCGCAGAATCCTCGAATCGGTAGATCCCGGGAAGCGGAGGAATGAAGGCGGCCTTATCTCCTGCGGTACAGTCCCACGTGCTGCGGGAATCATCCGGAGCCACGAGCTCCCCCTGGGCTCGAGGAACTCCCAGCCATCCGCAAAGGTCGACAGACGCGTTCACATCCGGGACATTTCCTCTGTTTCCACTGGAGGAATCGCCACTCCAGAGCATCCGCCGGAGCAGCAGTGGGAACAGGGGATGGAGAGCCGGGCCTTCCGGCGCCAAGTCCACAGGAGTCGCCAAGAACAGCCACGTCCCGGGCAAAGGAGGCCGGCCCTGGGCAATCACCGGGCGTCCGTCCGCAGTGCTCAGTATGGGGATCAGAGGAGGGTCAGAGTCAAATGACAGCATGCCTTCTGCCGGTAACCCCAACAGTCCTCCCAGGATGAGTTCGTTCAAGTCCTGTGACACGTTCCCGCCTCCATCCAGATGCAGCGCCCCTTCGTCGCTCTCTTCAGTCGACACAGCGCGTGCCACGCTAAGCCCCGGAATGACGCTGTTGCTCCCGGCGGCGGGGGCATGCGTGTAACAGAGCAGAACGTGGTGCCCTCTGCCGGCGGACTCCTTGAGCCAATCGAGACTGGAAGAGGCAAGGGCAGGGGGATCCACCAGGATGGTGGCTGCTCCTGCCTGCGGGAGACCGTTCGTCTGGTCCGGACGACTATGCTGGATTCTCAGATCCGGACGGACAGCCAATAGAGCGGCCGAGAGGATCTTGTCCGCAAGGAGCGCGCCCTCGGTCTCTGGTCGGAGAACGACGAGGGTGTGTCCGGGATCCAGAGCGGCCGAATGGGGGGCGAAGAAGCGAGTCAACCATGGGTGCTTGCTGTCACCTTCTATAGTGGCCGCACACGGCCCGGCAGGAACGTCTGCCGGCGGTGTCAGCCGCAAGCTCCGGGCCATCGCCTGAGCAAGCGCCACGACCCCTGTCACGAGCACACGATCCCCTGAGGATACCGTGATGCGTCGTCCTTGAAGGAGTTTGGGCGATCCACCAAGCCGGAACAGCCAGGTGCCTGGTGTCCCGTTGGTCGGTGGGCCCGCGGACCTCAGGAAGGAGGGCAGGCGGCGCGAGGTCAGGTCACAGAAATGGCATGGGGTTTGGGCTTCGACCGTTTCCTCGCTCAGATCGCCAACGGGCCAAAGGGCACGGTCGCGGGAGGCAAGGACGAGGATACGGCCGGGGCGTCCTTCCAGCATAGTTGAGAGTTGACGCAGTGCTTCCGTCCCATTCCCCGAACGGGGAACTGAGCGAAGGGTCTCGACAAAACGAGCCGCATGGGCAGGAGACATGGGAGGTGTCGGGTGGCCGAAAGACGTCGTGGCAAAGCTCACATGTACGTTTTCGGGAACGGTCTCGAGGCATTGAACGAGGTGCGAACGTGCCGTCTCCAGCCGGGAGATCCCGTCGCGTGTGTGTGACGAGAAGACGCTGTCATCGATTACCACCCCAAGGCATGGCCCCGTGTCCTGGTCCGTCGGGGCCAGGGGGAGCCAGCTCAGCCTCCGTTTCGAGTTGACGAAGGGCTGTGCCACCAATGCGAACAGGAAAATCAGGATCGCGGCACGGGCAAGAAGGAGGACGAGCTGCTGAAGGCGCATCTTCCTCGCGCGTTGGGACGTGAACCCGAAGATGCGCAGGGATGGGACGATCTGGATCTGCTGCTCTCTGCGCTTGCGGACATGCAGATACACAGGCCAACCAATGGTGGCCAGGCCGAACATCGCCGTTGAGAAGAGCAGTCCAAACATGGGGGGGGCCTATGAAGAATCCGTCATGAGTCACCGGGCCTCAAATATTTCGCTTCTCGACCATCTCGATGATTACATCGACATAGTTCATCGCGGTATGGACAGGCATGTACAAAATTCCGCATTGTTCACATTCGTCCTGCCACGATTGCCGGAATCGCTGCAGGCTTTCCGCATACTGATCTCGGAATTGCTGGACGCTGACCGGGATCGTGGCTCCTGTTTCACTGTCACGAAGATGAGTAGCGTCTTCGAATGGAAGTGTGGTCTCCGCTTCGTCGAGGAGGTGGAAGAGGATGATCTCGTTCCCTGTTCCGGCCAACTCTCGAAGCGCTGCCCGCAGGGAGTCTTCCTCTTCCTCAAGATCTGAACAGGCAATGACGATGCCTCGGTGTCGACGCAGCCGGGCCAGGCTGTCCACCAGAATGGGGAAAGTACTTGCGTTCCCTGGCGACAGTTCATCCAAGGCTGAGAATATCGCTTCCAGTTGGGCACGTCGGCAGCGCGGGGGAAGGTGGTGCAGCGATGTAGCGTCGTGGACCAGAAGCCCGACCTGATCCTGCTGACGCATGTGAAGACAGGCGAATGCAGCCAGCAGGTTGGCTGCGTACTCGAGCTTACTGATCGTGTCCTGCCAACGCCACGCCATAGACGCGCTGGCATCCAGCAGGAGCATCAGCTCGACATTCGTTTCTGCCTCAAAACGCTTCACAAACAGGCGATCAGTGCGCGCGTAAAGGCGCCAGTCGAGAAGGCGGAGATCGTCGCCGGGAGTATAGGGATTGAAGTCGCTGAACTCGGAGCTGAAGCCACGCCGGCGACTGCGATGCAACCCGCGGCGGACGCCGCTGACGATCACCCTCGCAATGATGTCAATGCGCCCCAATTGGCGAACGACATCCGGGTCGAACTGTGTTCTGTCCACGGCTTGGCTCACGAAACAGTCTTTCTCAGTGGCTACGGGGCCAACACGTAGTAAAGCGCATTGGCCAGGAGGGCGAAACTCTCCTCCTTGCGGTAGCCGACAACATCAGGGTCCAGGTCTCCCTCGATTCCGCAACAGAGATCAACGGGACTGTAGAGCACAATCCAGCGGCCGCCACGTCGGACTCCGAGCAGCGGCCCCCACTGCGGGCGATAGGCTTTCCCATAGGCTTCACTGCCGAAGACCGTCATCTCCCGACAGGCGAACGGGTGTGTCCACAGAAGGTCCGTTTCGGGGATTGGTTCCAGCTTATCGTTGGGAAGGACATGGGCCATCATTCGTCGGAAACCGGCATCAAACTTCGGGCTGCTGCAGCACGACGATGCCAGGAGGAAGCCACCGTTCTGGAGATACGTCCTCAGGTCAATGTGCTGTGCCTCTCCCAGGTTAGGGGCATCGTGACCTGTCATGAAAGCGATGGCCACGTGAAAGAGATCGGCGCTGTCCAGCCCCACATGTACCTCTGTGTCAAACACGGGAAGGTCGTCTCTGACCTTGAGGAGTTTGTTCAGTCGTTGGAAGAACGAGATATCCGCGAGCCAATCCCCTTTGTGTTTGATACGTCCAAAGGCTTGGCGGAATTGGCTCCCATGCATCGCTCCCTTGCGTCTAACCTGATCCGCGGTGAGGAGCTCAGATTCCGTTCGTACGGGTGCAAGGGAGACGCCGTCCAGCTTCCCGGCCGCAGCCCGTGACGCCATCGCCCAGACGAGCAGATTTGTAGCCACCTTAGTGACCCGCCTTGTCTCGCGTTCAGGGGCTGCCTCGCCATTGAGTGTACAGGAGATATCTCGGGTGAGCAGGATGACGCGGCGACGTTGGCAGCCCGCCCGAAGGACACGTCCCCCGATGTCTCGCGGGGTGAGCTTGTAGTAGCTTGTGCAGACCGGATGGGTCGGTTTGATGGGACGAAAACTCACATCGGTTCCCGGGAAGAGCTTGGTGGTGATCTCGCGGTTGAATGACTCGAGGAAGGCGCGCTTGCCGCAGCACGCTTCAGCGACCAACGTTCCACCTTCTTCCAGATACGCCCGGAGAAACATCAGTTCGCTCCGCTCCAGGGAGATCGGACGGTGCCCATTCACGAAGACCATGCTTGCCTTGGCGGCAGGAGCGTTGAGGCTATCGAGACGCGAAGGTACCCAGTCGAGTTTTTGCTTAACCAGCGCCCCAACCCCGTCAACCCAGTGCTTGACGTCGAGCCGGTCATTGTTCCAGTCGCGTCCCCAGCGCCACTTGGCGATCGCTATCGGGATGGCGCCTTTGGCCAGGAAGAGCAGTGACAGAGCATCCTCAGCCACTTTCCTCTGTACCTGGTTATTGATCAGGTAGTCGGCTCCCAGCTGGTACCAATCGGTTCGCCCAATCGTCTTCAGATCCAGCAACATGCCAACGCGTTCGAGGGCGTATAGCGTGTAGTGAGGCTGGCGGCTGGTAATGGCCCGGATGCCGTCATCGAGTTGCCTGTTAAGGGTGTTCAGGGCGTCTGCGAGGGCATCGTCGTACTTGTACTCCCCACAGGCTTTCCCATTGCGGGCAAGCTGGACACCGAGAAGGTCGAGGCTGGCGATCCCTGCACAGGTCATCGCGGGATACGTCTTGGGTTCGTTCCGGTACGACCATCCTCCGTTCGAGCTCTTCACCTTGCGCCAATGCTCGATGGCGAGCTCCCGGGTTCGGTCGGGGATCTCGAGACCGCAGCGCTCGGCGGCGGCGAGCCCGAGGATGGCAAACTGTGTGTTGGAGTTGTCATAGGAGACATAGACGTTCTTCTTGCCCTTCTGTCGGCCTCCCCGAGCCGGTGTGCTGCTCACCCCATAGGTCCAGGCTCCGTTCTGAGCCTGGGCGCTCACAAGGTAGTCGACAGACTGCCTTATGCGCCCCATGTAGCCGTTGGGTTGGGTGAGCTCGAGCGCACATGGGACGAGCCCTTCGCTGTACACTTTCTGATCGGTGTGGACCATGATGTACTGGGCCCCGGCCTGGATTCTCCCGTCAGTAGCAGGGATGCCTCCGAGTCGCAGGGCCATCAACGCCAACGCCGTAGCCCCGACCGGGTAACCTGGGTAGTCCCAGCGTCCGTCGGGTTGCTGCAGGGCAGACACGCTCTGGATCAATTCGCCAATACGCCGGGCAACATCCTGGTCTGTCACCCCCGCAGACAGGAGGGGCACGCCGGCAAAGAGAAGCGAGCCCGCCAGGCGCCGCATTGCGCCGAAGGGCCAGAACGCAGTTCGCAAGCGCCGAGGGGAGCACGCTGCGGATCTTGGAGTGCCATCCCTCATGGAGCAGACACTTCTTCCAAGAGGCGGGTGATGATGCCGTCCTCATCCATGCCCTGTGTCCTGGCGCGATAGTTACAGGCGATCCTGTGCCGCATGACGGCGTGGGCCATTTCGAGGATATCGTCCCGGGCGATCGCCGGGCGCCCATCCATTGCGGCCAGAGCTTTGGCGCCTCGTAACAGTGACTGGCCGGCTCGCGGGCCGGCCCCCCAATCGACCCAGTCGGTAATCCAAGGCTTCGCTTCCGGCTGGGCTGGCCGCGTTGCCCGAACGAGGTCCGCCGCGTAGGCAGCCAGCTCTTCGCCGATGGCGACTTGCTGGACCACTTTCTGAAAGGTCAGAATCTGGGCGTGGGTGACAACCTGATCCACCTGTGTCTTGACACCTTGAGTCGTACGGACCAGAATGTCAATTTCTTCGTTTCGGTTGGGGTAGTCGAGCACAACACAGAGCATGAACCGGTCCTGCTGTGCCTCCGGCAGCGGATAGGTTCCTTCCTGCTCAATGGGATTCTGAGTCGCGATGACGCAGAACGGGGAGGGGAGGAGAAGGGATCGATTGCCTACGGTCACCTGCCGTTCCTGCATGGCCTCGAGCAACGCGGACTGGGTCTTTGGTGGGGTTCGGTTGATCTCATCAGCCAGAAGCAACTGTGTGAATATGGGCCCCTGAACGAACTCAAACTGTCGTTTCCCATCCTCGGTCTCCTGAATCACGTTGCTGCCGATGATGTCTGACGGCATCAGATCAGGCGTAAACTGAATCCGGGTAGTGCTGAGTCCGAGGGCTTCGGCGAACGTGGTCACCATCAGCGTCTTGGCCAGCCCCGGGACGCCAACCATGAGGCAATGCTCCTTCGTGAGTATTGAGGCCCACACCGAACGCACAATGTCTTGCTGCCCGATGATACGTTTGCCCATTTCTTCGAGAAGTGTCTCCGTGACCGTCCGTACTTCGTGAAGCTCAAGTTCCAGCTCTTCCGCGTCGCGCTCGACTCCATCTTCGCGAGCTACCACGACGGCGGACGGTCCTGAGCGCACCTGCTCGGGGAGGTCGGGGTTCAATGTGTAGGGACCAATCGTGATGGCGTCCCCTCGCTCGATGACGTGGCGCCGGACAAAGCGCCCGTTGACCATCGTCCCTGTACGTGAGTCCAGATCCTCCACCACGACCTCGTCGGGGGAAATAGTGAGGCGCGCGTGCTTACGGGAAACCGTGACTGCCGATTCCGGGAAGCAGATGTCACACTCTTCGGATCGACCGAGGAGGAACTGTCCCGTGTTCAAGACATGCTCTGAGGTGTGTCCTCGGTCATCGACAAACGTGAATTCCACACTGTGGCTTTCATCACTCATGGTTCATCCTTCGAATCTCACATCGGCCTGGATGTGTTCAGACGTGGAGACGATTCAATCCAGCGCTCGGTTCTCGGCATACAGTCCCTCGAGCTCGTAAAAACGCAACCGCCGTTTGGGATCGCTCTCCGTGTCAGCAAGTTTCCGCAAAGCGGCTCGAAACTCGCTGGCCGGAACGCTGCCCCATGTGGTGTGGCGGCCGACATGCCATCGTGGTTTGGGGCCTCGTTGTCCGGTGCTGCTCCCCAAGCTGGGCTGGAGCGCCTTTGGGATGGCCTGCTCAACGTCGAGCATTCCGCGCAGTTTGCCCCAGTCAATGAGGTTCCCAATCATGAATCTGCGTTCGCTGTGGAGGGGCTTCAGGAGATGAGGGCGGAACTCCTGGACCAAGCTCCCTGCACCCAGGTGATGGCAGATCACAGTGAGGGTCCGAGCCGCAGCTGGATAGTCGAGCCCCCGCAATGCGGCGCGCCACTCAGGATGCTTGCGAATCAAGCGGTAATGAGCGTCAGTCATGGGGGAAGAGGAGAGCCTGAACCACGTGTTCCCGGCCGGCAGCCAGGGCGGGAGGGCACACGTTTCGTCAACCCCGTACTCAGCGAGGAGTTGACGGCTCCAAAGCACACGAACCTGGTCGGGGACAGACCGCCAGGCCCGACGCATTTCGGGCTCACCTAACGGGTCGGGGAGACGGGTCAGGAACCGGCAGAAAGGCTGCCCCAAAGTGGCCTTGAACCAATCCTGAACATCGTCGGATGACGTCCCATACCTGCGTTCCATGCTCTTGAAGAAGCGTTGTAGGGAGGGTGCCAGAACGGCTCGATCAAACGAGTCATTGAGATGATCCCGAGCATCGGCATAGCCACCGTCGAACTGGACTTCGTAGGGGGCATCGGAGGACCAAATCCGCGCGGTGAGACTGGTAACAGGCAGGAGCTCCTCCCGGAGAAGCGGATAGAGCGAAGACCCACCGTCGGGCAACTGTGCAACGCCTGCATCGATGTTGGAGATGAAGCAATGCAGTAGTTCTTCGGGCAGGAGTTTGAGGTAGCCTGGAGCTTCAAGGGGATCCCGGGTTGTCTCGCGGAGTGCCTGCTCAAGAGCGTTCCCCCGCTCGCCGGTGCCGTCGCTGGTGAGTCCCTGGCGGTCACCGGGGGACAATCCGGCCCAGTACTGCCGCAGTTTCTCCTGTTCCTCCGCCACCACGTCAATGAACGTCTTTCGGTTCCGAGGGTAGAGTGCTCGGGCCAGGTCGATGGCTTGGTCGTCGCCACTGATCGCTCGTCTCAGAAGAACAATGGCCTGATCGGGGTCGGCGTGCTGGAGGAGCCTGGCAACGGCGCCGTGCGCTTCCTCCTCACGTCCCCATACGTGCTCCGCCTGAGCGATCTCTTCCCCCTCTCTCGCGAGCGGAATCAAGGCAGGGGCACGAACGGCCTGCTCTCTGGCCAGGGCTGCCTGGGGCTCAATCGCCGCTGTAATACGTTTGGGCGTGTGGAGATGCGAGACGATACCTTCGGCGACATGCAGAAGGGCAAGCGCCACGAATGCTACCAACGTCAAGGCGCTGAGCCAAAGCAGGGCACAAAACAACCGCTGAAATCTGACAGCCGGTGAATCGGCATGGTATGGCCCACCTTCTTGCATGCCGTCTATTATGCCATCCGTCCTTCCTTCGTGCAAGATCGGGGCGTCTTGCTTCATGTAGCGGGCTGCGGTACCGTGTACGATGGTCTGCGATGAGCATCCGGCTGAAGCGCCTGACACAGACCGGGAAACGGAAACAGCAACATGCCTCACAAAGAACTTGCGTTTTACATCAACCCCCGTGGGCCGGAACGCCGTGATATCATGGGACTGCTTGCCGATGCCGACATCTCGCGCATCGGCATGGACGGCGTTCCGTGGCAAGTGGGAACAGAGGATGACGAGATCGCGCTGTTCCTGGAGGATTGTGCGCATTTCGAGTTGGCCGTTTGCTCCATGCATTCGGGTCTGCCTGTCCTCGCGCAGCCCGACCAGGCTATGCCTGCGGAACTGCGCGAAGCTCACGAGCGTGAGATGGCCCGCTTTGCGGAACTGGGAGGCGAGACAGCCGTCTATCACGCCTGCGCCATGCGGGATGTCTCCATGGACGATATCGATGCGACGGTCTTACGGGTTGGTTGGGAGAACTTCGTGTCGTGTTACGTCGAGGCGTTGGAGGAACTGGCGCGAATCGCCGGAGCCTTTGGTATTACCGTTGTCCTGGAGAACATCTGGCACAGCCGTTTCTGCTCTTCCGTGACCCCGATTCTTGAGCTCGTACAGACTGCAAACCGGCCGAATGTAGGCATCATTCTGGATTCCGGACACGCGCATCTGGCCGGGTTCTCGGTGAGCGACGAAATCCGCAAGGCTGGTCACTGGTTACGCGATACGCACTTCCATGACAATGTGGGTGACCTTTCCCTGCCGAAAGCGGATCAGCACCTCCCGCCAGGCCTGGGCACAATCGATTGGCAGGCAGCCTGCCTCGCCCTCCAAGAGATCGAGTTCGATGGACCCGTCGTCTTCGAAGGAGTGCTTGGTCCCGGCGACAGCATCCCGGCTGGACGCTTCGGGGGATACCTCTCACATCGTGAACTCATTCACATCACGGTTGCGAACTGGCGCGCGTTCGAGTTCCTGGCTCAGCAACGCAGCCCCAACCGGCCACGCACCGGTTGAGCAGAGACCTCTTCTGAGCGAGTGGGCGCCGAAGGCAATGCCCCCTCTCCCGCCAGGCCTGGCTCTTCCTGGGGAGAGTTAGGTACAGAAATCTAGTGAAACGGCAGTCCCTTTTTGCTGGATATTGCCTCGGGACTGCGTATATTGAGTGCTTCGTTCGTGAGTTATGTGCCAGCGTAGCTCAGTTGGTAGAGCACTTGATTTGTAATCAGGCGGTCAACGGTTCGAGTCCGTTCGCTGGCTCCATCTTTTAATAGCAACGCCCCAAGCGGTTAGGCTCATTGCCACGTCGCTTGGGGCGTACTTCTTCCAAGGGCTAAACGGCCCCCATCCTACTCTCATCCTACCGGGCCTGTTCGGCCAGTCGGCAGAACAGCCGCTTCTTCGTGCTGAGCCGCACGGAAGTGACATATCTCACCTATCTGCTTCCCGCGCTGAAGGAAGTGTAGTTCCCGTTCGCCATTCGTGTCCTGTTGCCAGACGACTTCGTATGGACGCACGAACCACATGGCGTCCTCATCGAGTCCATAGAGTCTGAACAGCTCATCGTAGGCTCGTCCCAGCCCTGGTGTCGGGGTCCCGTTGCTTCGCTTGAGCTCAACGTCAATGGACGCTCTCAGGAAAACGAGCCTCCAGCGCCAGCTGGTGCGTCGCTCAAGGGGCAGGGCGCGATCAACCGCATCGATCGCTGCCCACACGCCATCAATTTGGGTGGTGTCTTTGAGGACGATCTCGTTGGTCCCTTCGGCGATGGGCTCACGGCGCCCCACCTCCTCCATGCCCCGCAAGGCCCGAGCGACCTCTCCGGCGCAGTCGGGTGAGAACTCGTATGCCGCATACTCCTCAAGGATCGCGTCAACCCCGCGATCCGGATCCCAGCAAAGTTGAGCCCAGAGGACTTTGTTCACGTCCTCAAAGATCCCCTCGGAGTACGGTGTTCCGCCCTGGATGGTGTCCTTCATTCGGGCCCACTCAGAAGCGATGTGCCCAGGCATCGGGTTGGCTCCGAAGCTCCCCCAGGGCGTTCCTGTCCGCATGGAGATCTCAAGGAAGCCGATGACCGGCTTGGAAATGGGATGCTCCAGCAACTGACGGGGAAAGTAGCCGTTGACATAGGCGCCGTCGGCCATGACAAGATCAACCCATTCCAGTTCCCCACTTCCGTTCTTATCAAAGAACGTCTCCCACTCCCCCCACTCCCCGCAGTTGTAGTCAAAGTACCATGTCGAGAGCACGACCTTCCCCTGCGGGTGCGTTTCCCGAAAGGCTCTGGCGATCTCTTCTGCGATGGGATAGAGCCCTTTGACACCCCATGGCGCACACGTATCACACAAGCACCCGCCGCTGTCGTACGGCCAGATATTGAGATAGTCGACGTCCGGGAAGCGTTCGAATGCCTCCCGGAATTGCTTCAGAAGGAGTTCGCGCGCGGCCGGCTTCGAAGGGCAGAGCTCCGTGCCCCAGTTGCGGGGAACGTCCCCGACGTAACGGAGTGGCTCGGGGGAGTTCAGATAGGCGTCGTTGGCAGTGACGAGCACGAGCGTCTTCATCCCCACGGCACGCGCAGCTTCGAAAATGGCATTGAGGCGGTCGATGAAGGCACAGGCCGCCGGATCGTCGATGCCCTTGTAGTGGAACATGTGGTAGTAGACTGCGATGGTGTTGATTCCCCACAACGCCAACTCTTCGATGTAACGGGTCACGTCCTCAGTGGGGGCAACATGGTAGGTGTTGTGCATGTGGACGGCGAAGTAAATGCCGCGGATCGGCTTCCCCGGTGAGCTGGAGATTTCGGATGCCGGGAATTGAATGCCCCGAGGCCCAAGGCGACAACCCCGCAGGAAACGGCCGCAACCATACAGCACGCCCCGTGCATCGCCTCCCTCGATATGCACGCCCCCACCACTCGCCGGGCGAATCCTGAAGCCTTCCTCCGGGAGATCAGCTATCGTAGAAAGAACGATAGTCGGACCGTTTCCCTCAGCCGAGCTCACAGGCTGCGTATCGGTCCCAAAACGTTCATGCAGCTCACGCGCCAGAATGCGTGCCGCCGCGTCGAGAACGGGGGACCCGGAGCCAGGGGTGGCAATCCCTATCATGGTTCTCTCCTGCCGATTGAGTTGGTGGGGCATTGGCCGCCGTCCAAAGGTGTCCGGGCCGCCCTGACGACACGTCGCTACTGCGATCTCGCGGTCAGAGATAGTTGCGGTTCCAGAGGTCAGCAAACCCCCGTGGGCTGATCTTACTGTCCGCGTGGACAGCGGTCTTGTGACGTCTCATCACCTGCCAACCGGAGTCTTCGTCGCGTTTGGCCGGCGCGATTGTCTTGATTCGCGTCGTCGTGATAAGCCAGGCCAGAAGATCTCTTGTGAGTTCGTCGACAACAGTACGGGATTCGGGGGCGAAATACAGGTTGCTCATCTCCCAGGGGTCCACTTCGAGATCATAGAGTTCCCCGAATCCGTCCGGGTACTGTTCCGTGAACATCTGTGGCGGGTAATAGACCAAGCGGTACTTCCCCTTGCGCACGCTCTTGCTCCAGGCGTGCTCCGTGACTGCAATCTCACGAACAGGTTCGCTTCCACCGGCCAGCAGAGCGCTCAGATCCCTGCCGTCGCTGGTCAGCATCTGATCCAGTCCGGTCAATGCACAGAGTGTCGCCGAGACATCAACCGCTTCGACGAGCTGTTCACAGGTATACCCCGAGGCAATCTGTCCCGGCCAACGCCAGAAAAAGGGCACGCGAGTGATAGCGTCACTGCAGATCCCCGGAGCTTTCTCCATCAGGCCGTGCTGACAGACGTAATCACCATGGTCACTGGCATAGACGACGATCGTGTTGTCGGCGACGGTGGCCTGCTCAAGCCAGTCCAGGAGCTCGCCAACCGCGTGATCCACCTGGCTGACACATCCAAGGTAGCCCTGGAGCTTGCGGAGTCGGGCAGCTTCATGCGTTCGTGGCTCAAACACCGTCCAGTCTCCACGTTCGAACATCGCCCGCTCTTCACGCATTGTCGGGGCTTTCAGCGACATGTCGTAGTCCGTGCTTGGGGGAAGCTGCAGGTCGACGTCGTCATACATGGACCAAAAGGGCTCCGAGGGGCAGTAGGACGAGTGCGGTCGCGGAAGGCTTGCGTGGACGAAGAACGGGCGCCCGTTCTCAACAGCATCTTCCATGAAAGCAATCGACTGCCGGACAGTGTATCCCTCGACCGAGTCGGCGTAAGGAAGGCTCGATGCTCGTCCATCGGTGTTGAGCTGTCCAGGTTCGGTCATTTCCGGGTAAGCGCCGTCATCACGGAGTTCCAGCAGCCCTTTCTCCTTCAGATAGGCGGTGTATTCCGGGGCTCGGCCAACGCTGCAGTTGTCGTACACCTCCCGGAAGAAATCTGCATCGTCCTCGATCCAGTACTCCGGACAATGGATCTTGCCGACAGCGGCGGTCACATAGCCGGAGCGGCGGAAGTGTCCCAGTAGATTGGGGAGCCCCCCCGGGTTCGGTCCGGCATTGCCGTAGTAGCCATGGTTGTGACAGTACTGTCCGGAAAGGTAGCTGACTCGACTCGGGCTGCAGATGGGGCTCTGGCAAATGGCGTTGCGGAACCACACCCCGTCGGTTGCGAGGCGGTCGAGATTAGGCGTCTGGACAACGGGATGCCCGGCACACCCCATACACTGTGCAGTGTGTTGATCAGACAGAATAAACAGAACACTCGGGGGCACTTTCATCGTGACTGCGCTCACTCCTGTTTGAACTCAGAGAAGGGGCATAGCTCCAGTGACTCCTGGACGCGGATGTCCTCTGGGCAGACTGCTCAGAAGGTGGTCAAGACCACATACCCGTGCGAGTTGATGTCCACTGTTGTCCTGCCATCATGAACTGTAACAGTATTTTCGGTGAAGGGATCCTGGAGTGGACGGGACGGCGTCAGAATGGACAGCAGGGAAGGGGGCAGAATCAGGGTCGCCTGTACCGGATCCTCCGAGGTGTTCACGGCCGTCACGAACACGCTGTTTCTTCGAGTGTAGGGACACCCAGACGCTCGCGTTGTCCGCGACCACTCGATCCTCATCGTCGAAGTAGGGATGAAACCGAACGTCCTCTGCCCCGATTCCGAAGCGTAACCGGATGTCGTCAATCTGCCTGTTGAATTCGTTGTCTCGCATCCCTGGACAGACGGTGTCGTAGAGCAAGCTCATACCAATGTATGAGTCGGCGAGCTTTGCACGGAACTGGTCGTAGGTCCATGGGCTGTCGGGGTTGAACTTCTTGAACAGTGGGTACGTGAGAGGAATGTAGCGGAAAGAGGGGCTCCTGCCACCGGGAGAGCGATGTGAGAAGGATTGAGCCCTCAGATTGAGGACAGGAGCCCCTGAGATGTGATGGCGGCAGCGGCCTGAGGCCCCAGGACTGTCGCCCCTGCGTATATGCGCTTGACGGTGTCGGTGAGCATTCGGGATGCGTTTTTCGTGGTCAAGTACCCGCATGCACCTGCATCAAGCACACGGCCTATCTCTTCCCGATCGACCCGGGATGAAATGGCAAGCGAACGTACCTTCGGACAGTGCCGCTGGATCTCAATAATGACTTCCGTATTGCCCAATTCCGGGGTCGAGAGACTCACGATGGCGACATCCGGCTGGAGGTCTCGGCATTGCCGAACCGCTTCAACGTACGTGCCAACGGCTGAGACGACCTCGATGCTCCGCGTTCCTCGCAGGACATCCTCCAATCTGTGGTCAGTCTCCGTGCTGTCATCGGCAAGAAGAACGGCTATTGCCATTGCGGCACTCCTCTTCGATGAAGGGCATCTCAGGCCCTCTGTGACACCTGCACGCCCGTCTCGCAGGGGCGTATGTAACACCGGGCAGGGCGCTTGATCCGCAGTCCGGTTCGGTTCGCTGCTCCTCGGGCGTTCCGTTCTTGGCTCACCCGGAGCGTATGCGTACCCGTCCTCAGTAACTCCGGAAGACAATGTGCTGCCCGGCTTTGTCGCAGTCCAGTGGGGGAGAGTTCTACACATCGTGTAGGGAAACCACGACAAAGAGGGAAGGGGGGGCGCCCTGAAGGTAAGCAAAAGACACCGTGATCACTGAGCTTGTCAGAGGTCCAGCGGCGTCAGCCCCTGGCGGATGGCGAACCGCACCAAGGCAGGGAGGTCGCCGATGTCCAACTTCTGCATGATGCGGTGACGGTACGTCTCCACGGTCTTCGGAGAGAGCGAGAGAGTCTTCGCGATTCTGGCACTCGTCCGACCTTCGACGACAAGCTGAAGAACCTGCCGTTCGCGAGAACTAAGCTGGTCCAGGGGAGAAACGTGACCATCACTCCCCGGAACGCTGACATAGTCATCGATCATCACGCGTGACGTGTGCGGACACAGGTACCGTTGGCCTGTCGCCACCGTCTCAACCGCTTCGCATACCAAATGGCCGGCGGATTCCTTGGAGAGATAACCTCGGGCTCCGGCCTTCAAGGCAAGACAAACATGCTCAGAATCGACATGCATGGAGAGGACGACGATGCGCGTACCAGGTGAGTCGCGGAGTATCTCCACCGTGGCATCGATGCCGTTCAGCTGCGGCATTGTGATATCCATCACAACGACATCCGGGGTGAGTTCCCGGGAGAGGACTATGGCATCACGACCATTTGCCGCGGCCCCAACCACTTTGACGTTGGTGTTCGCGTCCAGCAGGGCGCGCATCCCGTCACGCAAGACGGCATGATCGTCAACAAGAATGACGGTAATGGGCATGGTGCAAGCCAATTGTTCTTCTGTGATACGTGGTCTCACCCGCGCCGGGTGGGCCTTTGGGATCCGCGAGAACATAGTCCAGCATTCTCGTCTTCACAGGGCCACACCAGAAGCCGCTACTCGCCGGTGTATCCCTGCTCGGCCCATATCTTCCGGGCATATGCCTCGGCTTCCGGTGTGTGTGGGATTTCCCCAAGAACCGAACACGGGAATCTGTGTTCGTTGTCGCGCAGCGGATCAGGCGACCAATCATCATGGCGATATTCTTCGCGGGCAGCCTTGTCCCTGAAGTCAGGAACGGGGAGGGCACATGAGTCATTGAGCGTTGAGCGCCAGGCCTGAACCCCCGCAATGCTCATCGTGACGCCGCGGTAGACATCCAGGAAAGGCTGCCTGCCTGAACGAATGGCTTCAGCGAAATGGTAACAGGTGAAGAAGTCGCCGCCACCATGTCCAGCTTTCTCGGCCAGCTCCTTAGCAACCGGGAAGTCCGGTTTGTAGACCTGTTCCTGGGGTGTTCCTTCAGGGCATTCCCACTTGTCGTGCCAAAGCCGAAGCCGACCTCGATCACCATGGCGACACCCCTCCATAAGGCCGCGGTTTCCATGGATCCGAACGAAGTTCCCGTGCCCTCGGAATTGCCCGTGAATGCACTTGACCACGGCGTCATTGTCCATGCGATAGACGATGACGCAACCGGTATCAAAGGACTTCATACCCATGATCTGGGTTGGGTCGTTGAAGTCGTAGGGGACGACAAACGCATTGACCTTCACAGGACGTGTGTCGGTGATGGCCATGACCGGTGCGAGCGAGTGGGTGCAGTAGTAGGTGGCAGGGATCCAGTTCCGCCAGTGGTTCTTCCCACAGGACCGAGCGAGTTTGACGCGGGCCGGATCAGGATGGACGTATTCGCCTTCCCCGTACCGAAAGTCCCCGATCTCACCTTCCCGGAATAGGCGGCGCATCTCCTGGTTAACCGCAGAGTAGGGGTAATTCTCGGCGAACATATAGATCAAGCCTGTCTCTTCCACCGCTTCACACAGAGCCACCCCTTCTCCCAGCGTATGGCAGGCAGCGCACTCGCTCATGACGTGTTTGCCTGCGTGGAGGGCCTCGATGGCGAACGGAGTGTGCTCGTGGAAGTAGTTTGCGAGTACGACGGCGTCCATGTCATGGGTGAGGAACTCTCTGAAATCTGTGTAAGCGGCCACGCCCAGATCATCGCTGACACGATTGAGGCGGTCCTCCCATGTATCACAGATAGCCACCAGTTCCATGCCAACCGGTTCCGCAGGGCGCATGAAGGTCTTCCCACGGCCCACACCAACGACACCCACTCGTATCTTGTTTTTCACGCGGCTCCTCACGCTGTTTCATTGTACTGTGTTGCTTCCAGTCCTGGAAACCCTGTATCGGTGTGACGCCCCCCCGTCAAGCCGGGGAGCGTCCGCGCCTCTACCACTCAATCACTCGCGACGCCCCAACGCCGGATAGCGCCTGACCAGGTCCGACATGACGGTCCGATCAAAGTTGTCGGCCATGATCTCGATCCCGTCTCCGTTGGGATGGCATTGGTCCGTGGTATACTCCGCAATGAGATCAAGAGCAAAGACCTGAAGGCCGTCGTAGTAGAAGATGTTCTCATCACCCGCTTCTGTAAGCCGGTCACAGACATCGGCGATGTCGCGTCGCATACCGGTGATGGTGTAGTTGACGACATTGGGAGTCGTCTCATGTGGAGGGTAGCCAATAGGCGAGACCAGGCCGATGGGCGTTGTCGGGTGCTTCTCTCTGATGATGGCAACCAGTCCCAGGACAGCTCCCGGGAAGGTGCGGGGGCTGAGAGCTCCGCCAATACAGTTGATTCCCAGTTTGAGAGTGATGACATCCGCCGGGAGATCGCGGATCGTGAAGGCTACCATCGGGTCGAGGCAGCATTGTCCGCCAAATCCCAGACTGGTCAGATTGAGGCCATGTTTGCGGGCCACGATGGCAGGCCATGTCCGCGACGTGCTGTTTGCTCGAACACAGTGGGTCAGGGAACTCCCGTAGGTGACCCACTTCGGGCGGGGATCATCCGTCACACGACAGGTGGCGCCGGCAACGATACTCACCCCTGTGAGCGAGATCGGGACCTCGGGAGGTAGCCAGACCTCCAGCGTCTTCTCTCCTGCGGGGAGGCCACTGAACCTGGCTTCGGTTCCTCCGACTGGGACGCGGCTTGTGGCAACGATCTCGCCGGCAATGGTCAGGTCGAACAAGGCTCCCTCTTTCTCACATACCTCCGGCCGGGCTCCGAGAGGCAGGAAATTGACGGCCAGCGCATCGGAGTCGGTGGTCAGCCGAAGGCGGGTGGAGCTGGCCATCTCAGCCCGCAGAAGCAGGCCGTCATCCGGGGTAGGGAAGAGCCGACGTTGCGCGTGAGGCAGGCGCCAGGGCTTGAGCCAGCCGTCCCCTTCTTCGACAGATACGACTCCTTGGAAGAATCCGGGGCTCAGGTCAGCGGCTTGCATTGTGGAAGCATCTCCTTGATGGGGCAGTCCAGACGAATGGACACGTTCTCTATTTTGCCACGGAAAGCGTTCGGTGAGTTGTAGGGGCCTACGGGCGCCTGAGGACCCTCGGTATAGAACTGGGTGAACCGAACACCTGCGTCCGGCTACAGGTCACGGAGCTTGATCGTCCAATCGGCCAGGGCTCGCCGGATAGCTGTGTAATCCCGGAATGCCAAGCCGTTCCGCATCTTGAACTGCCCGGAGACAAAGGCCTCACCTGTGGGGAGTCGGCCCTTTGCCCCGGTCCATTCGCCCTGGGAGGCCGTCCCGGTGCAGCCATTGAAGTCGATCATCGCGAGGCGGGCCTTTATATCCGTCCTGGCTATAGTCGCTATGGCACGATGGCCACGTTCCTCAGCACCGTTGGCTGCCTGGAGGAATGTATGGAGATAGCGGTAGTCGTCCACACCTTCACGCGCCATTTCCCAGGCGGTAGTGGGACCACCCGGTTCACGGTCAGTTCGGTTATACCGGTAAGCCATGGGGAGCTTGTGCTCGTACAGCCGGTTCGGTGCTTCCGGGCGATAGCCGGTCATGTAGGCCCACTCTATCATTCCCGTTGCCCCGGCAGCGTACAGCCCGAAACCATAGCCAAAGCGCAAGGCCTCAGGATGGAAGCCCGTGATGTCGATGTTGTAGAACCAGATTTCCTTGTTCTCGCTCTTGAGCCGTCGCTTAAACGCGTCCCAGGCGTCAGGATCGTAGGCCCCGCGGCGAAGGACCGGACCGTCATGGTAGGTCTGTATGTCAACCCACTGGTGGAGATCCTCCAGCCGTTCGGGAGCCCCGTTGGCGCCGTCTTCCTCAGTACGCAAACCGGGAATTGTCTTCATGAGCTGAAGACAGCGGCGCGTGGCCTCCAGGATGGTCGGGCTGTCATCACGCCTTCGGTTGACTTTGGCGGTCGCGTGTTCGTAGGGTTCATCCAGAGGCTGATAGATAATCTGTATGCGTTCACGGGGCAAACGCGAGTGCCAATGACACACCCACGTTACCCCTGAGAACAACCCAAGGAACTGACCACGGATTACACTGATTCCACGGATACCGGAAA
>Ga0209045_1000359_pt1 | contig 57131 bp, 31 predicted proteins | sample SaaInlLV_10m_DNA_4_FD_184664 | JGI IMG/M metagenome (GOLD analysis project Ga0209045, IMG submission 184664) | Marine microbial communities from expanding oxygen minimum zones in the Saanich Inlet - Saanich Inlet SI072_LV_200m_DNA (SPAdes) (version 2) | ecosystem: Environmental > Aquatic >...
GCTTCTTATGCTGCAGCACATCCCCGCCGTCGCCACGCCCCCCAGGAAGCTGTTTCGCTCGATAAGAAGCGTCCTCGCGCCAGTCCGGCCGGCAGCCACGGCAGCAGCCGTCCCTCCCAATCCTCCGCCGCAGACGATAACATCGTATTCTCCCCGGACAGGAATCTCACGGGGTGCTTGAAGTACCATTTCCATCGCTGTGTCCTTGTCGGTTTGCTCTTCATATGTGTTCATTGCCAACCATCCACTGCAACGCCCTCGGCAGGCTCCTCTCCACTGAGCAGCCAGTCCAGATCAAACCGCGCAAGTCGCAGGTACCGATCGTCAAACATGCCCGCGACGTTGTCACACTCGTACAGACAGAGAATCGTGTCATCCGGCAGCTTTGCCAAGTCACTGTATCCCGCCGGCCCCGGCTCAAGCACTCTCGACACCGGCCAGGTGTGCCCATCATCACGGCTTAGCTTCACGGTAAGACGTTTGCGGTCACAGTTGGGTGGGCGAATGGGCCCCCACGCCGTCTCCATCGTTCGCTCAAGGTTGTCAGGATTGGTAAACAGGCACTGCCCCCGTTCTTTCCCCTCAGACCAGGAGTAGCGCAAGAGGCTCGCCATGCACACAGGCTCGAGAAGAGCCTGATCGAACGCTGCCGATTCCCAGCCGGAGACACCATCCCGGCTCAAGACAACGAGGCGACGCTGAATCTCAGATTCGCTACGGATATTGAACATGACACGGCCATCGTCACGTTCAGCCGCAGCAGTCTCGCTGGGGTTGATGAGAGTAACACCATTGATCACATCGTCATGACGGCAGACGACCTCCCCGCGCTGCCACGTCTCGCCGTGGTCATCGCTGTATATGAGCGCCACCACGGAGGGCCGATGACCGCGGTGCCCCTTCCCCATCTCGGTGCCCCCGCCATCGGAAAGCCACACGGGAATGATCATTCGTCCATTGCGCAACTGAAGTCCATGCCCCGGGCCGGTGGCACAGACTTGCCAGGGGTATTCAGCACGGAACTCTTCGAAGACGGCAGTGATGTCGCTGGGCCGGCTGAACGTCGCCCCGTCGTCATCACTGTACATGGAGAACGCCCTGGCGTAGTCGTGACAGAATACAGCAACCACTCGTCCGGACACACGGTCAGGGATCATGACGAGATTGCTGGCCGGCCCATCTCCATACGCTGCGTGGTCGACCAACGTGTTGGGCTGAGAGAAGGTGACGCCACCATCCAGACTGCGACGCATCAGAATATCGTTGTAGTCGTAATCACCGCCCCGACCAGGCCGCGCCTCCGTGGTAACCAGAACCACGTCGCCGGCCGTCACCACAAGCCCGGGAATCCGGCACGTGTGGTAGCCATCCCGTCGGGCCTCAAACAGGTCCTGTTTCTGCAGCATCCTCGCCTCCTCATGCAGCGCTGGCAATCTCCCCCCCCCCCGGAACCGTCTCGGCACGAATAACTCGCGGCCCCAGCAGCAATCAGGTATGCTCTGACTTCGACAGCCTGCCGCCGATCTGCTATCTTGAACTCAGCGTTCCTGCCTGCCCAAATCGAGCAGTGGTAGCCGTGGCAACGGCACCGTACACCCGAGATGCAGGTTTGGCGTCCCTTGAACGGGAGATTCGTCGGACTCACGACGTCGGCCCCACCATGCCACCGCTCTCGGTCTTGGTTGAAAGGTGGAATCTGAAACACGTGGAGCACTGCTGCAATGAACGTCACACGCACACTTGCACCGTATTTTGGTCTTGTCGTCCTCTCTGTCTCCCAGTCTTGGGCCGACCTGCCTCCGGTGACAGACCTCGTGGGGGCTTCAACCGGGATTGTGGCGGTTGTGGACTGGCCAGGCAATGACGCCAGGGCAGTTCTTGACCTCCTGCGCGGCAATGAACTGACCGTCTACTTCCAGTCTGATGATCCGGTCCAGGTCCAGGAAGTCCGTGTCCTTGGGGCGACGGCCGGCCTGCTGGGCCACAGGCTCTTCGTGGCCCAGGGGCAACCAGCTGAGATTCACCTGGGTACAAACCTCGCTGATTGCGTTCTCGTGGCCCCCACTGCGGCTGCCAAGACGACAGATGACGAAGTGCTCAGGGTGTTGCGCCCCCGGGGAACAGCGGTCCTCGCCGGCCGCAGAATGGTGAAGCGGATGCCTCAAGGAACAGATGACTGGAGTCACCCCTATCATGGCCCCGACAACAACCCGCAATCTCGAGACCAACGGGCACGCGGCCCCCTGAAAACGCAGTTCATCGCCGCCCCGAAGTTCAGTCCAATGCCGCAGCAGACCGTTGCGGCCGCAGGCAGGCTCTTCAAAGCCTTCGGTCACATCGCTCACAGGACGAATCAGAACCATCTCCTCAACTCACTCCTGTGCATCAATGCCTACAACGGCACCGTCCTCTGGAAGCGTCCGCTGCCGGAAGGGTTCATGATCCACCGCAACACCATGGTCGCCACAGCCGACGCGCTCTACATGGGCGACCATGAATCATGCAAGGTCCTGGATGCGCAGACCGGCCGACTCATCGAGGAAATTGCCGTTCCGGAGCCGCTGACCGATGGCCCGGTGTGGAAGTGGATGGCCATCAGGGACGGAGTGCTCTACGGTCTGGTTGGCGATACTGAAGTGACCATCGACACGCAGGAATCAGTCAAGCGTGGTTTGGGGCACTGGCCGTGGGGCATGTGGAAAGGTCACGACTACAAAGAACCACGCCGATCGTTCGGCTTTGGGCGCACACTGGTTGCCATTGATCTGGTGTCGAAGCGACTCCGCTGGAGCCGGCGCACAGAACTCTATCTTGACGGCCGGTCTGTGTGCATGAACGCACGGAAGATCTTTGTCTACAGTCCCGAAAAGGCTCTGTTCGCGTTCGATGTGGGCACGGGGAAGACGCTTTGGGAGCGCAACGAAGAAGAAACGATTGCTGCGCTCGGCCCGAATCTGCGAGCCCAGCACTACGTCACAGGATATGCCACGACCTGCTACACCAAGTGCAACGACCAGTACCTTTTCTTCGCCGGACCACAACGCCAGGCGATGTCCGTGGTATCAGCTGACGACGGAACGCTGGCCTGGACACATCCCGACGGGAATCTGCAGCTCGTCCTGAGAGAGGATGCGATCTACGCAGCCGGACCAAAGACAACCGGTGTACGCCTGAACTACAAGACTGGTGCCAAGCTGGGGTCCCTCCCGACACGACGAGCGTGCACCCGGGCAACAGGTGGAGTCGACAGCGTCTTCTATCGTGCCTCCGGGGGCACATCCCGAATACTGACAGCCACCGGGGAGGCACATCACATTGCCGCTATGAGACCTCCCTGTCAGGATGGCGTGCTCATCGCGAACGGACACCTCTACTGGGGGCCTTGGATGTGCGGGTGTCCCCTATCGCTCTATGCAAACATCGCTTTGGCTCCCGCTTCTGACACGCCTGCCCCCAGGGCATCCCCCCCGCGGAGGGTTCTCACCAACAGTCTCACGACGGTCGAGCCCCTCAACCCCCACCCAATGGACTGGATGACCTTCCGAGGCAGCAACGACCGATCCGATGTCGCCCGGATCGCCCTCCCATTCGGGTTCAAAGAAAGCTGGCGTGTCCCAATTTGCGCTGACGACCTGCCCACCGCCCCAGTAGTCGGAGGCGGGCTCGTCTTTGTAGCGGATCGCACCGGGTGTGTGCAGGCACTGGACAAGAGGGATGGCACTGTCGTGTGGAAACAGTACGCTTCCGGGCCGGTCTACTACCCCCCGGCCATTGCCTTGGACCGGGCCTTTGTCGGTTCGGCTGACGGCTATGTCTATGCGTTCTCCGCACGCAAAGGTCGCCTGTTGTGGACCTACCGCGTCGCACCAAGCGATCGCCGAATTCCGGTGTTCGGGAAGCTGATCTCTCGGTGGCCCGTGGCTGGTGGTGTGGTGGTCCAGAACGGAACCGTCTTCGCCGCCGCGGGAATCGCCAACTATGACGGGACACACGTCGTTGCTCTGGATGCCGTCAACGGCACGCTCAAAGCACACAACACCACCTCCGGCAAACTCGCGCCGAAAGTCAACGGCGGAATCAGCCTCCAGGGGAATATGACCATCGTCGGTGATGAGCTGCGCTTTCTTGGGGGAGGAGTCTACGAGACAGCGCGCTACGCTCTGAACGACTTGACCTGCAAGAACACCCCGTCGCCCAGACTCACCGCCCGTTTCGCGACTGCCTTCTATCCCTATTTTCCTGAATACGGCAAGTTCGTCAGTCTCCAGCATGTTTCTCCGCACGGAGTGCTGAGCCATGCCGCGAGCTACGAGGGGAATTCCTTTGGGAGTCTGTTCCTGCGCCTTCTCCCCACTGACGGTTCAGTACCCGAGACGGGCGAAGCGGCCCGCAAACGTCTGCGCCGAGTGAAGCGCCCGGCCCGGTTACCCATGCTCTGGCAGGACAGCCGCAATCGCCGGTTCACCAGCTTCATCGCCGGGAAGAACGTGCTGCTGGCTGCAGGACACACGGCCCGGAGGCCTCAAGAGCCATTCCTTCGTACTACGCGCATCAGAGATGGACTCGACATCTGGGAGCATCCCCTGCCCGCCGATGTGGTCAAAGGCGGCCTGGCCCTTGACCACGCCGGACACCTCGTCGCTGCGCTCGAAAATGGGCTCCTCATATCCCTTTCGCCCGACGGCGAAGTCCCAGCGCCGCCCGAGAGAGTCCCCTCGCCTCCGCCTCTGGTGACAGAGCTCAGGTTCATGGCAGAGGAAAGCATGAAGACCTACGGCAAAGGCCAACGACATGGCCGATTCCCCGTTCAGGAGAGCAACGATCCCCTCAGTCCATTCTCCGGGAAAGGGATCTACTTCCAACAACGGAAAGGCCAGGACACAGAGGTCGTTTACACGATCCGCAGCAGCGAACCGGTCCGCGAGATTCACTTCCGGGGAGCGGCCTCATTCCGTTTGCAGTTGGAGATTGCTGATCTGAGCAACACGGTGATTCTCGCTTCCACCGGCCCCTTCAACAAAGGCAATGTCTACTCGGAACACACGGTCACCGTGCCCAAGGCTGCCGGGCAACAGTTTGTCCTCCGCATTCACAACGAGGCATCAACCTGGCTCTACATTGAGCGTTTGACGCTGCGTTGACTCCCATCCCCAGCGATTCGTCCGGAAGATGTACAGGTCAGCCAATCTCGACCTGCAGGAAAGCGTCTGGTCCTGGCTGACATCCACCTCTACATTACGGGTCGGCACGTCTGTTGCGCCCAGGGCTCCGGAGGTCAAGCATCGAGCAATCTGATCATACATCGTCGCTTTCCGACCGTGCACATGCCTGGTTGCTGGCCGCCTTCTGCGCTTCCTCCTTCATCTCGATCGACGCATTCCCGTTGTCCGAATCGCTTTTGATCCTCCTCATGACGTCTCTGGTGCTTCGTTCAGGCACCAGCTGGCGTTCTCTCAGAGGAACGTCGTGGTTGGGAATGGCCTGCTGTGGGTGGCTGGTTCTTCGGGCAGGAGTTTCCCCCGCACAGAACGGGTTGCTGGAAGCAGCCCAGGCGTGTGGCATTCTCGTTGTCGGCATTTCCGCACTCAGCCAGGTCTCAGTGCCCTTGCTCGCCCTCGGCTACAGCCTCGCGGCTGGTTGCACACTGTCCCTTTTGGTCGCGTTGGGACAACGCCTCCAAGGGGGCACTCCCGCCGCAGTACGGGGGCTCGCGCCCGGCCGTCCTCCCTACGGAATTGCCCTCGCTGCAGCTCTGCCCGTTCTCCTCACCATGGTCATGCGAATCAAACGACGACACCACGCGCGTGTCCTATCGTTTGTCGCGACACTCCTGGCTCTGCTCTCATGCTTTCACCTGCCGTCTTTCCTACTGTGTTGCACAGCCGCACTGGGCAGCGGGCTTCTCTTCCCCGCTCGACGTGTCCGCTCAGCCGTCTTCGCCGGTTTGGCCACAGGAATACTGGCTGCAGCCGCAATCCCGAGTCAACGGTCTGCCCTTGTACGCAGCATCGCCAACACGGACTCGGCCGGACATGCCCGGCGGCACACGCTGGAGCGCATCGCCGCTTTCCGGGCTATCCGCGCACGCCCCCTCGTTGGCAGAGGGCCTGGCACCTATCAGTCGACCGTGAGCTCCGCCGAGTTCCGGAAAGGGCTGGATGAAACGCGGGAAAACGTCGTTGAGACAGGTAGCCAACCAGGCTATCTTGTGCTGGCAGTTGAGTACGGCATCCCCGGTGCTCTGCTGCTGATTGCGCTACTGATCCACGCCCTCTGGGTTGGCCACCTCTTCCGATCAGGACACGCTCATGATAACAGTGAAGGAACTCCCGTCCGTCAAGCCGCAACCTATGGTCTGGCTGTACTGTTGGTCGGTGGGTTCTTCACTCCTCTGCTGGTACGCGGAACGGGGGCGCTCATGGCGATCCTCACCGGGACGGCACTGGCCGCCTCCCCCAACCAGAAAGCCGTTCGAGGCGTCTCCCTTCCGTCTCCGCCGCTCTGGTTTCAGGCAGTGAGTGCTGCAAGCCTGCTTCTCTGCGCCGCCCTCCTGGCGAGCCATTTCGCACCAGCGCCCCGCCCCGCCCTCACTGCAGAGACGCCACCGGTGGCAGGACAATCGAGGTTCGATTTCGAGGCTGAAGCCCTTGCGCCATTGCCGGAATGCTGGCACGTCGTGCCGGCTCCACAGGCATCGGGGGGAATGGCACTGGCGGTCCCCGACATGGATAACAGCGAACTTAACGGCGCCGCGGGGGTTCATGCCCGATTCGATCTTCTCGAAGCAGCGACATACGAGTCGTGGTTCCGCGTCCTCTGGAAACACGGCTGCGCCAATTCTGTACTCGTTCAGGTGGATGACCGCCCTGCCTCGATGGTGGGGAACGACGGTACATACGGTGTCTGGCAATGGATAGCAGGACCAACCTTCACACTACAGAAAGGGGGGCACCAGCTGACTTTGGCCCCACGGGAAGCCCTGGTGCGCGTCGACCGCATCATCCTGTCCACGCCCCATGTCGGAGCACCAGAGAAACAAGAGCCACGTCCTCCTCCTCTGAGCATTCCAGCCCTGCCGCCTTGGAACCCCGCTGAACGGCAGCCCAGACCAGCGTTCCTGGCCGCGATCGGAGGCGTATTCCAGCCGGGAGCAGAGAGTCTCCTGGTCCAGCTTGGCGTGCCCTATGTACGCCTCTCCGACCATGAGTTGGCTGATACATCCGCATTGGCTCGGTACGACCTCGTCTGGATCTCACGAGTCGTTGGTGATCCCTCTCCCGTCTTCAAAGCTGTAGGAGAGTTCGTAAAGTCCGGAGGCACCGCCTTTCTGGAAGAAATGGTCGATGATTACGGTCGCTCAAGTGCTGCAGAGCGGGAACTCGTTCCTGGCGGGCGCCTGGCTCGCGGCCCGACGAGCACAGGCCCCTCCCGCCCCTACGGCGTCATCACCGTCCAGCCCGCTGGATCACCGTTGCTGACAGCCGTCGAGGACGGGGCCAAGGTCTACAAAGACATTCCAGTGGCCGTGCTGCGTGCCCCGAAACACGACACCGTGTCCGCCCATGGGGCGCTCTGGCGCGGGGGACGAAAGATCGGCCCGCTGATGATCACAAAACAGCTGGGCAAGGGACACGTCTACGCCTTCGCTCTGCCATTGGCGTTCACCCATATGTGGCGCGGCAACCGCTTCGCCCCCATCGCCCTGGACATCATCAAACATGCCATAGGCGACGCCTATGCGCCTCTGTTCGAGACGATGAAGTGTACCGCGCCAGCCCGGACGGACGGTGTCCGCTTTGCGGATGATTTCATGCGCAAGCGCGATGAACCTGGCCCCTGGACTGTCGAAGCAGGCGAACTCACAGCCACCGGTGCCCCGGCACCGGCGCCGCCGAGATACTCACGCAGACGTCGTCCCAAAGGGCCTGAGCACCCGTTCACTGCATGCCTCTCGGCCGGCGCCAGCGTGCGAGCAGGCCAGGAAGAATGGGAACACTTCCGAGTGTCGGCTGCCTTGCTGACAGACGCAGGCGAAGGTGGTGTGTGGACAACCACCAGCGCCGGCCGCAGGGCGCACCTGTTGTTCGACGCCCGGGAAGGGCGTTTGCGCCTGACGGCAACGGCAGATGGGCAGGAGCGGACGCTGGCCGAAGTAGACGATGTGCCGGGGCCCAATACCGGTTGGCGAAGACTCAGCCTCATGAAACAGAACAGCGAATGGCAGGGCTGGCTGGACGGGATCTGCAGACTGAGGCTTCCCGTCGACAGAGAACACAGTGTCGGCCCCTTTGGGCTTACATGCCGCAGTGGCCAGGTTCAGGTGGATGACGTTCAGGTCCGCAATGTTGCGAATGTGGTAAACGGAACGGATCGGTGTCCCGGCGAGGAAGGGAGCTCCCGAGTCGACAGCTCAGGTCTGCCGGGAGTTGAACCGCACGGGATCTACGCCCCGCAGTGGTTCCTCCAGCCCGACCGCCTGGGGCGACACGGCGTCACATTGGCACTCCCACTCTTCACCCCGGGCGCTTTCGTATTCGACGACGACATCCTGGGACGGATCGGGCCCGCGCCGAGCGGAACGTTCGTCGGCTTCCCGGACAGCCGTATGCCTGAGAAAGAGGTCAACCTGATAAGCTCTTCCTGGCGGGACTACCACTTCCGCGGGCAGCTGGTGGACTGGTACGGAACCGGGGCCAAATGGCATCGCCGGTCACGCTGGGCATGCGATCAGCAGTGGGAATGGCTCGGGACGGCAGCCACCCACAGACCAACCATCCTCTGGCACCGAACTCCCCTGAAACCGCCCTACGCGATATCTGTGCTGTGTGCTCCGGCAATGAGAGGACGGAGAGGATTCGACGAGAAAGAGCGAGACCTGAACCTGGTTCTCGGAGGAGACGGACACTCGCTCGACACCGGATTTACCCTCCGCACGGGGCCAACAGGCAGCTATGGGTGCCAACTCTTCCACGCCGGCCAGGCAACCGTGTCAGCCCCGAACATTGGGCTTCCGCCACAAGGCGGATTCACACTGCACCACCGATGGCTGTGGCTGCATGCCACCGTTGAGGCCAACAGGATTCGTTTCTCCTTCGATGGGCGACCGGCCCTGGACTACCGGGCAGAAGCGGAAATCCCCTCGGGGTTCGTAGGCTTCTGGACCCAGAACAACAGCGTCCAGGTCGCTCGAATCACGATCGCAGGAAGCGAGTAGTAGTGGTGAGAGGGGCTGGAATGAGCAGCGAGACACGCATCCACGAAGAGGTCGCCGGATGGCACCGCCTCCCACATTGAGGTCAGGTGCAGCCAACGTGGGGACGGATCGGTGGGCAAGCCGCTCTTCAGAAAAGCATGCTCTCTGGTCTGGCTCCACCGGCGCGAGACCGTTGGGGGCCCGAAATGCACTTCCGTGTGCTTCTCTTGAGGCCATTCGGCCCTGCACCACGTTTCGCCCTTGGGCTAGCACCACGTGATGTCCATAATCCGTGCAAGCCGTTCAAGCCGCCCGGTCCAGTTCCCCTCGACAACAATGGGGTGATGAGGGAAGCCCAGCTGAAGGGCATTTCTGAACCAATCATTCAGCGGCGCAACCGCAGGAAAGTAACCCGTACCATAGGTTCCCAGAAGGTGCCTGGGGGGTGGCACGGTTTCCCCTTCGAATGCCGTCATCCGATACTCCCCATCGCAATGCCAAAGCCGAAACAGGGTGATTGGGATCCCTGTTTTCAGTCGGGCATTGACCACGGCTGGACGCTTATTGTTGAAATGCCTGGCGACGCTCGGGCCGCCCTCGTCCCCGACCGGCTCACACAACTGGAACGGTGCATTTCCACCGTGCCACAGCGTGATTTTGTCCCGGTCATGCTCCAGCCAGTCCGACAGGTAACAGGCACCGCACCCGAGAGCTGTACCGATCATGCAACTCAGTGCGCCGTCAACGTCACCTTCACAGCCGATGGCAACGCCCTCGGCACCAAGCCTGGCCATCGCCAAATAGGGCCACTGGCCAACGATGTCCGAAAGCTCGGGCCAATCCCGCACGGCCAGGGCATCAAGCGACTCCTCGTCCATCATCTGCCGCATCATAAGGTAGTACCGCGAAGCCAGTTCAAGCTCTGATTCCGAGACACCGTCAAGCGGAAGTCCCAGCTCAAGGGTGGCGGAGACATCCTGTTTGGCCGCCCCCTCCGGAACGGCCTGGATGGCATCGGTAAACTCGCGCAGACTGGCGTGGTGCAACTGGACGCCAAGGCACTGGTTGAGGGTGTTCGGGTCCGCATGCATGTCGATGAACCCGGGGGCGTGGTACCCCACCAACGCAGCCCGTCCTTTGCGCAGTCTCCCAGCCGTGTAGGCTACCCTGACAGCGTCCCGGAGGTCCTGCCCGGCCTCCGGCTCCCCGGGCATGCCGTAGGCAAACTCGAACGGATGCCCAACCTGCGCGAGTGTCGCTCCGAATGTGTGGGCACCGACCAGCGAACACGCACTGATCATGCTCCCCTCCTGCTTCTCCGGAGTCGCCCAGAAAACCACTGGTGCCGAAGCCAGTTGCCCAAGAACAGCGGCCATCCGTCCGTCGCTCATTGTCGGCTGGATGGCGATCAGCACATCGCATCCGGCGGCTTCACAGGCCGTAAGAGAAGCCCGGAGGCTGGCATCGTCGACAATGCGCACGTCAGGGACAACGACTGAGAATGGACTCTGGGCAAGATGGGCCAGAGCCCGCTCCTCGATCACTGCTCCCCACTCCGGATCAAAGCCGGCCCGTTTCCGCCGTAAGAAGAGCACACCGACCGTAATGCGAGGGCAAGGCATGCAGGACCCGCTTGGGGTCAAATAGGTGTCCATTGAGAGTGTCCTTCCATAGGCTTGTGTTACCAGTCAGATCCTGATAGGAACACGATGCCTTCCGAAAGGCGGGAGTCAAGCGGGTGGTCTGATGGATTACCCCATCATCAGAGAAGGTGTTCTGCCGCGAAGTTGACCGCATTTTCGAAGATCTTCAGGCCGAGTCCCTTCTCGGGAAGGACCTCATTGATCTTCTGCCGGGTCCAATGCGGATGATTAAAGGGTGAGAGGTACGCTTCCGGATGCGGCATGAGGCCAAAAACTCGGCCCGTGGTGTCACAGATTCCGGCGATTCCGTTGACCGAGCCGTTGGGATTGTGCGGGAACTCTGTCGTTGCCTCGCCACTTTCCTCGTCCACATAGCGCAATGCCACGAGCCCACCGTCCTCAAGCTGCTGGAGCAACGCGTCATCCCGCGGCACGAATCGACCTTCACCGTGGCGAATCGGCAGGGGAAGCAAGTCAATTCCCTGGGTAAAAACACACGGCGAATCGGGATTTGCCCGAAGCATCACCCAGGAATCCCGGAATACGCCCTGGGCGTTCTGAGCAAGGGCAACCTGCTGCTCGAAGCGGACGCCGTCCAGAGCGGGTACAAGCCCAAGGCGGGTGATGGTCTGGAAGCCGTTGCAGATCCCGATGACCAACCTGCCGCTGTCAACGTAGTCCAGGAGTTGTTCGCGCAGTTGATATTTGAGTCGATTCGCGAAGATTGTTCCCGCACCGATGTGATCCCCGAACGAGAAGCCTCCTATGAACGCCAGAATCTGGAACTCATCGAGCGAGCGCTCACCGGCCAAAATGTCACTCAAATGTACCTGTTCGGGGACGGCTCCGGCCATTCGAAGGGCGCAGCTCGTCTCCTTCTCGCAGTTCAAACCAAGCCCTGTGATGACCAGTGCTCGGACGTTGGCTGTGGTTCCGTTCATTGCCTGCCCAGTTGCTTTGTCTGTGTCCGACCCGTTGCGTCAGACCACCCATAGTTTCCAAGACGCATCAGAATCGCGGATCGGGGCAGCCCCGACGCCGCGCGATTCCATCATCAGAGCTCGCCCAATGGAGCCGTATACGCCCCCAGCAAGTCATCGACTTCGGTCTCAACCACCGTCGTTGCGCCGGAACGCAACGTGACCACCGGTTCCAGAATCGTCTTCCCGACCAGCGCGCAGGACACTCCGTTCATCAGATCCTCAAACGCGGTCTGCGCATGGGGAGGAACTGTGGCGACGAAGCGGCTGTTGCTCTCTGAGAACAACAACTCCAACGGGGTCAGATTATCGTCGTGTGGAATCAGATCCAAGTCAACATCGAGGCCCAGATGGCCGCCGATCGCGACCTTTGCCAACCCAACTCCCAACCCACCAATCGCGGGCGAATGGAGGGAATGACAGAGTTCGCGCCCAGTTGCTGTGCTCACGCGTCCGTACAGTTCCAGAGCGTCGTCCACACGCAGTTTTGGAACGTCGTTCCCCACACTGTCCAACATGGCATAGAGTTCACTCCCACCAAGCTCCCGGTAAGTAGTCCCCAAGACGTAGACGAGATCACCGGCGCGCTTGGCGTCCAGCGTTACAGCCTTGCTCACATCGGGCATGCGTGAAATCGCGGAGAAGAGCACGGTCGGGGGAATCGAGATTTTCCGCCCACCAAGGCTGCTGTCGTTCTTCATACTGTCTTTGCCGGAAATACAGGGCGCACCAAACGCCTTGGTGATGTCATACAGCGCTTTGTTGGCACGCACCAGTTGCGCCGCCTTGTACTCACCATCCGGCGTCTTCTCACTCAGAATCGGGTCCGGCCAGCAGAAATTGTCAAGCCCGGCTGTGTGCCCCAGCTGTCCGCCAACGGCGATGATGCGCCGAATGGCCATATCGATGACCGATGCCATCATGTCGTACGTGTCGACATCCGAATAGCGTGGCGCAATCCCGCAGGACAGCACGATCCCCTCAGACGAGGTAGGGTCGATCAGCGACACCGTCGCATCACCCAACACGTTGTTATTCACGCCCACGTAAGGCTTGATGGCGCTCAGCCCTTTCACCTCGTGATCGTATTGCCGAGCCTTCTTTTCACCCGAACACACATTGAGTCGCCCCAGCATGCCGCGGAGTGTCTCGCCAACGTCTCCCACCCCATCAAGGCAAGGCTCCGTGTGCCTGGGACGCCGCCATGTGGCAACAACTGACATCTGCGGCAATCCGTCGTGGAGGAAACTCATGTCCAGATGTGCGACTGTCTTCCCTTGGAAACGGACGTGGAATTTCCCGCTGTCGGTGAAACTCCCAAGCACGGTCGCTTCAACGCTGCGCCGCTTTGCCAGAGCCAGGAAGGCCTCCATTTTCTCAGGCGGCACGGCCAAGCTCATGCGTTCCTGAGCCTCGGAGACCAAAATCTCCCAAGGTTGCAGTCCAGCGTACTTGAGCGGGGCATCACCGAGATCGATGTCGCACCCCCCGCAGTTTTCCGCCATTTCGCCAATACTGGAAGAGAGCCCGCCGGCACCGTTGTCGGTCACAAACCGGTACAAGTTCTGGTCCCGGGCTTCCATGAGGAAATCATAGAGGACCTTCTGGGTAATCGGGTCGCCGATCTGAACGGCCTGCACCGGAGAGTCCTTATGCAGTTCTTCACTCGAGAAGGTCGCGCCGTGAATCCCATCTTTCCCAATGCGCCCACCAATCATCACAGCCAGGTCGCCGGGGGCAATCGACTTCTCAGCACTGGGTTCCCCCATAATCGTGCGGGGCAGCGTACCCACCGTGCCGCAGTAGACGAGCGGCTTGCCAAGATAGCGACGGTCGAAGTACTCCCACCCAAGAGCATAGGGAATTCCGCTCTGATTCCCACCGTCAATCACCCCTTTGTGTACTTGATCACGCAGCCGACGCGGGTGAAAAAGTCCCTTGGGCACGTCCTCCAACTCGGAGAAGGGGGAGCCAAAGCAGTAGCCCCACACATTGAGGAGCAGATTGGCTCCTTTCCCCGTCCCCATCGGGTCCCGGTTGACCCCGACGATGCCTGTCATCGAGCCTCCATACGGGTCGAGGGCAGTCGGGCTGTTGTGGGTCTCAACCTTATAGACCAGGTCCACCTCATCGTTGAACCGAATCACACCGGCATTGTCGTGGAAGACCGAGACCAGCCAATCAATCGTCTCGCCGATCTCGTCAGTGCTCTTCTTGATAAATGTCTTGAAACACGAATCGACGACCTCCGAAGTACCCGCTTCCTCGTCGCAGTAGTTGATCCGGGCATTGAAGATCTTGTGCTTGCAGTGTTCAGACCACGTTTGGGCCAGCACCTCAAGCTCAACATCAGTGGGGTTGCTGCCCAATCCCTCAGCGCAGCGTTCGTCTCCCCCGACTGAGAAATAGCCTTGGATGGCCTTCATCTCTTCCAGAGAAAGGGCCAGAATGCCCTCACGACTGATCCGCAAGAGCTCATCATCCGACACCGCCAGGTCAACCGTCTGTACCTCGGGAGGGGTGGCATCTTCAACGGCCGGTCGGTTCACCGGGATACCGTCACCTGCAACGTCTTCACGTGAAAACACCGCAACTGTCTGGATCAGTTCATTGGCCAGGAGATCACAGGCAATGTGCTCAACATCGTTTCGTTCCAGTTCCCCACCGGTCACGAAATACTCGGTGCTGGTGTAGACCTCCTCGGCCGGGCTGAAAGGCCGCCCCAGAATGTCTGCGATTCCTGACCGTGCACTGCGCGCCACGTTGTCAGTTACGCCAGGCCGAAAGCCAACCACAATCAACCAGTCGACGTCAGCGCCCGGGAGCGTCTCTCCGACCGTCCATTCCTCGATGATCGGGTTCGCAAAAGCCGCCGCTATCTCCTTCGCGGAGGCCGGGGGGCACTCCAGAAACAGGGAGAAGACGTGGCGCGTTCGCACCGCATCAACCGGGAGATGGAGGAACTCGCGGATCTGGTGAAGGACGCCGGCGCCGGCAGGATCTTCGGCACTGGACTTAGGGGAAATCTCAACTCGGTAGTGCATCGCCCACATTCCGGATCACTCCGGGGGATTCATCAATCCACCACATCAACGAACGAGTACATGTCGCCGTCAACGGGAGGACGGAGGCCCGCCGGACACCCTTGGCTCGCAAGCCATTCAGGAAAAACGTTCACTATATCATGAGTGCGGGCAAAAAGAAGCCGCGTCCCGGGGGTTTTCGCGTCGGTATTCACCCGGTGGTGCCGCCCACATCCGCCGATGGTCCAAACGCCTTGTGTTCGGTGTATTGGGCCGCTACTTTTGCTCTCTAGACAGATTCTCGGGAAACAGCGCCCGTTCGAGACGTTCACGAGACAGTCCGATCGCCTAGGAGGCCCATCATGCCAGCGGATGCCCCCGGCCAGGAAGTGCTCTACTCCTGCTCCAACTGCGACTGGTCAAAGCAGCTGGACTCATTCAGCGTGGAGTTGGCAACCGGGACCTGTCCACAGTGCACCGACACCATCGAGTGGTGCTTCGTTCAGCCCCCACCCCCGAAGACAGCTCGCGTAGTGGAAATCACCGACGAAATCGAGCTGACTCCCCCAGGGCAGAGCGAGGCTACGGCAACCGAACTCCCTGCCTCTACCCCGGCTGAGTCCCCTCCCGCGGCAAGCGTGCCCCCCAGCACAAGTAAGCCGGCTGACGAGCCGCCGGACGCATCCCGACCTCCCCCGCAAAAACACACTCTGCGCCTCGTCATCCTCCTCTTGTTGCTTGGCGGACTGGTGTTCACGCACATGGTGCTTACGAGCGACCCGGAAAAGGCCTGGGGCGTCTTCGTGGAGCTCTTCCCCCAAGCGTCACCGGCCCAGATCCAAGCTCAGGAGCTCCGCGAGGTAAGGGAGCGTCAAAATGCCGAGACCGACGGGGAAGAAGCGAAAGAAACTGTCGCGGGCAGCAAACCAGCCCCCAGCTCATCCCAATAGGGCGGCGACCTGACAAGGGCGCGATCATCCCCCTGTGTCCCCCAGCAATGCTGTTGACTTTCTCTGGAGACGGTCGCGGCATGGCAGCCCCTCCCACTCTCGAGAAGCACACAATGTGGGAGGCGGTGCCACCCGGCGACTCTTCGGCCAGACACGGGGGGCAGAGGAAGTCAATAGCATTGCTGTGTTCCCCCCCGCTTCCGCGTCACTTGGCTCCTGCGTCCGTTGCTACGAGCCAAACACGCTTCCAGATCCCACCGGCCCCGCCTCTGTCCTCAACTCGGACCGTGATGGTCTGGGGCTGTTGATCCCAGGTAACAAACGGATCAATGCGGATCGTAAACGGCGTGGACCAATCGTCGGACTTCTCAAACAGATGCGTACCTGCAAGGCGCCCGTTGATATAGACCCAGCAGGACTCATCCACGGCGCCGAAGTACAAGAGCGTTTCTCTACCTCGCCAGTCCGGGGGGATGTGCATGCGGGTCGTGTACCAACCGATGCCATCGTATGCCTTGAGCTTCTCACGCAATTCGTCCGACGGGTAACTGTCGCGGTGATATGTGTTCTCCCAGTTGTAGCTCGTCCGCAGCAGTTCCCATTCCTTCGTCTGAGCCCACGTCCACGTGTGCCACTTCTCGTTGAGCCCGACCTCTTGCGGATCCATACGGAAGCGCCAGGCCAGGGGGGTCTGAATCCACGGTAGCGGGAAGGCCTTGAGATTCTCGGCCGTCTTCACTCCGGTGAGATCACCGAAACGCTTCGCCATACCGAAGACCGGCAACCAGCGCAGGTTCAGGACGTCCTTCTGTTCAACCCGGAATTCAAGCAACGCTTTCGAGTGGGTGAACTTCTCAATCCCACCTGTGACCGTTGCATTGAAAACAAGACGCGCGTGGCGGTTCGCAAGAACGAGTTGCTGCAGCCGAGCCCGTTCGCCGTCCGTCAGTGTCATTTTCACGGCCTGCTGCAAGATCGCATCGGTACGGTCAAAGTCCTCGACTCGATAATGGTCTGCCAACGTCCAGTAGACACCACGGACAAAGTTGTGGTATTTGCCACGCTTGACGATGTCCGCCACGTTCGGTGCCAGACGTTCGTCCCACACCTTATGGCGCCAGTAGCGGTAGTACTCCCGGACCTGGTCGGCTGCAGCTCCGTAAGCGGTGCAGTAGTGACTTTCCCAATGCTCAAACGACTTCGACGGTTCGGCAAACGATTTGGCCAACACATAGTCACTGAACCCAGTGACCGGCCAACCGTGCTGCAACGAGTCGTAATCAGTGCCGATGGCCCCGTTGCGATACGCAATCTGGAACGCCTCATACATGTGCTTCTCATAGCCCATGGGAATGGTCGTCGTGGCATAGTAGTGATGGTAATTGGGGCGCAGGAACATCGCGCGCGCCCCACGGGCATGCCATCCCCCGTAGAGCTCGGCGAGTTTGGGCAGCTCCGTCGTAGTCGGGACGATGCCCACGACCACATTGGGCTCGACCCGTTCCCGGCGCGGCGGCAGCTCCGTTTCGTTGTATGCATACATCACAGCCCACGCCTCAGGATCATGCTTCCTGGCCTCCCGGGCGACCATGTTCGTCAGGTGCACATAACGATCGGTGAGGTGAACGGAATACACACCGTACTCCTCCCCTGGCTCAAGGGTGTCAAGCGCACGACACCCGGCGCAACGGCAGAAACCTGACGGAGGACTATCATTCTCGCACACATTGACGTACTTGGAGGGCTTCCCCTTGCCGAGCCAATCCTGAACGATCTGTTTGGCGACATCCGGGTTGCTGGTGCAGAGCTTGATCGTCTCGAAATGCGGAAGCTGCGCCCACAGCGGGTTGTCCGAAGCAGACTTCTCTGACTGAGGGACTTCCGGCTCACGCTTACCGTACTGATTGAGGGCGAAATACTCCGGGTTCGTCTTCCCAAAACGACTCCACCAGTCTGTGAAGGCGTGACCATACGACATCCCAAGGTGGTCGCCCATACGCATGCGTCTCTGCCACCGGCGAACATCGTCCACAAACGCATTGTGCTTCTCCTTCGACACGGCGAACGCGCTGAACTCCGCGACGTGTGACTTGACGACCGGCGGTCGATCGCGACGCACCCCGACTCGAATGCTGCGCTTCCCAACCTTCGGGCGCCAACTGAACGTGCCGATATTGAGGACCAGCTGCGCCTGCTCTTTGAAGGCAATCCCCCGGTCGCCGGGCTCAACCCAACGCACTCCGAGCTGCTCCTCCAGGAAGAAGTACACGGCATAGAGATCACCGCGCCGCCCCTTGATCCCATCCCCGTATAAATAGGTTGCGTCCTCCGCAACAACCCACCGGGCCTCTTCAGGACCAAGAGAGACGTTCTGGCCAATGGGGGCGGAACCAATGCGGAAGGGGTACTTCCCCGGTGGCACGGGCACCCCCGCGATAACCGGAAGAACGGCCCCGGTGATCAACTCGACGTGCATGCGCAGTTCCTCTGCGGCCTCCGTTGCCGCGCCGCCGGCGTCGGCCGGCAGGGCAATCACGGCTTTCGCCGGGTCAACCCGGATGGTGTCCGCACCACATAGGCTTGTGCCGAGGCCCACAAGAACGAGAAATGTAAAGGGCGCTAGCTTCTGCATCTGTCTACCTTGCTTGGCTTCTTTCGGATCGTACGGCAACCTCAATACACCGGCAATGTCCAAGGCGCCCGAAATGGCTTTGTGAGCATAGCCGTCGCTTCAGGATCGTCAACGAATTGCTCGTTCGCCGCATCCCACTCCAAGGGACGTCCCAACCGGTGCGAAATGCAGCTGAGATACATGGGTATGGTCATGGGGAATGCGTAATCAAGATTGCTGTCTGCGGGCATCCTGCTCTTCACGCAATCCAGGAAATTCCGGTGATGCCCCGGTGAACGCGACAGCGTCCGCGGTACATCGGGTACGTCGTCGGTCTCTTTCCCATCAAGGAAGATCACGCGATTTCCGTAGTCGGAAACCAGGTTGCCATTTGCACCGATGAACCGGGCACCGATCCCTCGTGTCCCGGCCCCGGGAAAGTCCGGTGTCCTCTGGGTCCAGGTGACATGGAGCCCGGGATACTCGTAGTCGACATCAATCCAGCCGGGCGTTTCCGCAATGCCGGTCTCCGGGAGACCTCCAATGGTCCGCATGCGTACGGGAGCGTCCGCCAAATCGAGAGCCCAATACATGAGGTCGGCAATGTGGCACCAGAAGTCGCCATAGGTGCCGACCGAGTAGTCCCAGAAGTGCCTGAAGAGGCGATGACTCCGCATCGCATTGTATGGGCGCTCCGGAGCTGGTCCCAACCACGTATCGTAGTCTAGCGATTCCGGGGGCGCCGAATCGGGGCACTCGTCGATGTGAGGGGAGCCGCCGTTCTTCCACAGGTTCACTTCCCGAATGTCACCAAGCACACCTGAACGCACGATCTCGACAACCCGATGGTAATTTTCCATCCCGTGAATCTGCGTCCCCAACTGGAACACACGTCCGTGGTGTCGGCACGCCCGCATCATCGCGCGACCCTCGGCATAGGTATGCGAAACGGGCTTCTCGCTATAGACATCCTTGCCGGCCTCAAACGCATGGATCGCGATCAGCGCGTGCCAGTGATCCGGGGTGGACGAAACGATGGCATCGATGTCATCACGTTCGAGCAGGCGCCGGTAGTCCGTGTACGTATCCACAGACATCCCCGGACGCAGCTCGGCAAGAGCTTCCCGCGTGCTCTCCAAGTGCTCCTTATCCACGTCGCACAGGGCGGCAATCTCGACATCCGGTTCCTTGGCGAACCCCCTAAGCGTCTGGTTCCCCATCCAGCCGACACCGACAAACCCGAGAACAATCTTCTCACTCGGCGGCATTTCCCCAACGCATGATCGATCACTCATAGCACGGTATCTCCCAGTCCTGTGACTCCGAGTTGCGGCCCGACTCCTCAGGTGTGCATCGGGCCCTCAACGGGATCGACTCTACTGCTCCAGGCCCATTCTGTCCTGCCCACGCCTCAAACGGAAGGGGGGACACGTCAATGCTATTGACGTTCCCTTGCAGCTGCACTGGCGGAGAGGTCGCCGGATGGCACCGCCTCCCATAGCGTGGGAGGAGCCACAACTCCACCCCTCACTGCGCACACCTGTCAGCGACGCTTCCAGTTCATGGCAACACCAAGAATGACCCCGGCGGCAAACGACATACCGTTCATCATCCAGTCGAGGCGACCAGCAGGGCGAAAAATCTCCATCTTCAGCCGGGCCGCGAACAGACCAAGCACGACCGTTGACAACACGGCCACCGTCACTCCGACGATTGATCCGGATGGCTGTCCTGTCACGTTCTGCAGCGCGTCAGCCGCCTGCCAGACGGCAAGAACAGCAATCCCCATAAAGGCAATGAACACGAGGTAGTTGGCATTCGTCGACCGACGCTTGCTGAGCCATCTGGTGTGGGCCTTGGCAATGGTCTCCTCAATGGTTGTGCTCTTCGGCGCAAGCGTGATGCGGCCTCGAGTCAGTCGTGGGATCCCAGCCGTCCCTGCCAGGACCACAGCAATGGTCACAATCATAGCGAGAAAGCGGATGACTCTCAGCCCCGGGGATGGGCCGCCACTCCCCGCGTCAGTTCGAGAACGCGTCTGCGCTTTGCGTTGCGCGATCAGCTCTGCCTGAGTGTCCGGATCCATCGGGCCAATGACGCTTCGGCACTCGGCGCAGGTGGTCGCTATGTCAGCCACAGTCTTGCCGCAATTGGGACAGATCATCCTCGTTCCTCGCTCGTCATAACCAAGAACGCCCCACCCGGAAGGGCGGCGACAAGCCAAACCTTACACGATCAACTCGTGAATGGAATACGCGAGACCACAACCGCGCCTTGCATCCCGCACCCTCAACGTTAGCTTGATCTTGAAGAAAATTGGGCCGAAAAAGGCCTGCGCCCCCGGGCCTACTCTTTGGAGACACGCAGTATGAACCGGACACCTGCGGATCTGAAGGAACAGCTGTTGGAGGTCATGCCAAATGGCCTCATGTGCTTGAATGCTGCAGGAGAAGTCTGCCGCGTCAATGCCAGGTTGTGCAGCTGGCTCGGACTGGATGGACCTGACGTCCTCGGGACGGCGTTCGAGGATCTGACGTTCCTGGGCGGCAGCAACCTGACAATGGCAAGAGAGCGGGTTAGGGAAGCCCTTGCCGGAAACGACATCATCCCGTTTGATCTTCTCCTCAAACCGCGCGGGGGGGATGATCTCAGAGGCCATTTCTGGGCTGCGCATCTGCCTCCCCCCAGAAGCTCGGGCGCCGTTTTGGCGCTGTTCATCACCGACGTCACCGAAAGCCGCCGATTTGAGGACGAGATGTATCGCAAGGAGCAGCGGCTCCGGGCACTGCTGGAGCATTCCCCTGACATCATCCTGCGCGTCGACAGAGATGGCAAGGTGCTCTACATCAGCCGCCCTCGATACGGATCGACACACACTATTGAGGACATTCTGGGCACCCGCGTGTTCGACTGGGTTCCCGAGGCCTTCCACGAACGCTGGACCCAAGCCCTGCGCAGAGCGTTCGAGGAAAGGAAGCCCGACTCGTTCGAAGTCAAGACCAAAGATGGTTACCACTGGCTGAGTCGCCTGGCCCCCTTGTCCCAAGAGCAACCGCCTACCAGCGCGTTGCTGATCTCAACAGACATCACGGCCCAACGAGAAGTCAGCCGGAGGCTGGAAGATGCTCTGGCCCGCCTCCAGCAACTGGACGACATTGTCACCCGCAGCCCGGCCGTCGCGTTCAGGCTGGCTGTCACCGATGACTGGCCGGTGCATTTTGTCTCCGAGAACGTCCGACAGTTTGGCTACGATCCTGAGGACTTCGTGGAGCGCCGGCTTTCGTACGCCGATCTGATCCCGGGCGAAGACCTTGAGCGGCTCCAACACGAAGTCGCTGCCCACGTGGAAGAAGGACACACGGAGTTCCAGCAGAACTACCGCCTGAGAATGGCATCCGGTGAACTGCGCTGGATGGAAGACTGGAACCACCTCCATTACGACGACGGGCTCCCAACTCACATGAGCGGCATCGTTCTCGATGTGACGGAACGGAAAGAAGCCCAGGAAGCCCTCGAGAAATCTCGGGGTGAACTGCGTCAGCTTGCGGCCCGGCTTGAGGTGATCCGCGAGGAAGAACGCACGGTGATTGCCCGGGAAATACACGATGAACTGGGCCACGAGTTAACCATCCTGAAAATGGATCTCGCCTGGGTCCGGAAACGACTGAACGACGAGACCGTGGCGCTCCCTCGTGACGCTCTCCTGGAACGGATCGAGGCGACGATAGCAGCGACCGAAAACACCATCCAGTCCGTGCGCCGAATCGCCAGCGACCTGCGCCCTCCCGTGCTCGACCTGGGAATTGTCGCCGCGATCGAGTGGGAAGGCGAGAACTTTGAGCGGCACACGGGGATTCGCTGCCTAATCCGTGCCGCCGCTGTCGAAGCCACGCTCACGCCCGAGCGCGAGACGGTGGTGTTCCGCGTATTCCAGGAAATACTGACGAACGTGGCACGCCACGCCGAAGCGAGTGAAGTCGACGTGTGCTTCGATGTCATCCCCGATGGACTCAGTTTCCAGGTCAAAGACAACGGCAAGGGCATCAGCGATGACGATCTGAACCGTACCACATCCCTGGGGCTGCTGAGCATGCGGGAACGGGTCGAAGCCATCAATGGAACGTTCAGCATCACCGGACAATGCGGCCAGGGCACAACAGTCACCGTCGAACTGGCGCTGGAATAATGCCTGCCACTCCCCGACCTGTAGCCGTATAGCCTGCTTCTCGCTCCCTTATCCCTCAACCAGAGTCCGAGTCAGAGGCCATCGCACCGCATGAAAGCCGGCATATCAGTCGTCCTGCTTCTCCTTGCTCTGGGCCTGTCGGCTGCGGAGCCAACGCCCCTCGTCACAGTGCGCCCCTCTGACACCGGCGAAGCACTTCTCAACCCCGGAATGGGATGGGTTTTCCACCACTACGACAACACCATTCGGGGTTACGGGCCACCGCTGGGGCGTCAGTATGCCGGCGAGGATTTCCCTGGACTCAGCGTTGCCTATCTCCGCCTGGCATGGTCATACCTCGAACCTGAGGAAGGAGTGTTCAATTGGGGGATCGTCGACGGAGTCGCCCAACGCTACATCGATGCCGGTCGGGACATCGCCTTCCGCTTCACCTGCTTCGAGACAGAAATCCCTTTCGCCACACCCGAATGGGTCAAGGACGCGGGCGCTGAGGGCTACTGGTGGGTTCACAAGAAAGGCTGTGTGACCGGCCCGGAGGCAGACCCAAAAGCCCGCTGGGAGCCGGACTATGACGACCCGATCTTCCTGGAGAAACTGGATCGCTTCCTCGCAGCTGCCGCTGCCCGTTACGACGGTGCCGCACACGTTGCCTTTGTTGATATCGGCTCTCTTGGGGTCTGGGGGGAAGGACACCCTTGTGCCAGGGATTACCCTCTCACCACTTACAAGCGGCACATCGACCTCCATTTCGAGCACTTCCAACAGACACTTCTGGTCGGCATGGATGACTGGCGCCCCGTCCGGGCGCTACAGGAGCCCGGAACCCATCGGATTGCGTTCTGTATCAGCCCCGGAAGTCGGTTGTTGGACCGGCCATTGCAGGTGAAGGCTGGCCTCTGGATCCCGGGCGAAGAAGGCCGACAGCTGCCCGAGGGGCGCCTGCTGCCGGTGAACGCTCTTCCGGACCGGCGAGTTCTCCTCGGCACGACTGAGGCACATGCAGACGGCACAGTCACCTTCACCCCGACTGGGGAGACGCACGCTTCGGCAGCGGACACCCGGGAATGCGACATTGCCCTTACGGCCGGCCGTTTCTCCCGCCGACGCGGTCGGTGGATTCTGGAGGTCAACTACCGTGTCCTGAGGCAGATGCCTCCAGGAAACACCCCGTTCTGTCATCTGAGCGATGGGCCTACATCCGTACTCGCCGGCTGCCGGCAGGAGCGCGTCAGCAATGACGCACTCGACTACGCTCGAAGCCTTGGGGCCACCATGCGTGACGACAGCATCATCTACCGGCAAGGGGTCACCTTCAACTCCGAATGGATGGCCGAGGACTTCTGGCCACACAACCCCGTGGTCATCGAGAGCGGGCATTACGGTGCCAACGACTGGGGCAACGGCAGTGATTACTTTGCCGCCATCGAAGCCTACCATGCCAGCTATGTTTCCATTCATGGTGATCCCTACCAAATCTGGGGGGACCACAGTGATATCATCCCTGCTATGAACCGACGAATCGGCTACCGCCTGCAACCGGCAAAGCTCGGGTGGCCGGAAAGCGTCCGAACGGGCGAGCCCTTTCGCGTGACCTGGACTTGGCGAAACGCCGGAGTTGCGCCCTGTCTAGCCGGAGGCTTTCCCGGCTTGACACTCAAACGCGATCGTCACATCGTGACCGTCCTTGTTGATGAGACGTTCGACGTCCGGACACTCACCGTTGGCCCGCCTGACGCGATCCCGAAAACACATCGAGTTTCGGACTTCATCCTGCCGTCCCTCGTCGGCGCTGGGAGCGTTGACCTGTACGTTTCCGTCGGCCGAAGAGACGGCACCCCCCGTATCGCCTTGCCACTGGCCAATGACGATGGACAACGCCGCTATCGAGTCGGCACGATGAACGTGATGGTCAACGGAGAATACCAACTCTCCTGGAAAGACGCTCTGCAGAAGACCGGCGGTGCGTGGTTTCTTCCCGTTACCTTCAACATCAACAAGGCTCTGCCGGACAACGTTTGCCCCTTTGGCCACCTGGACCACGAACGCCGAATTGCCAAAGGAATGGGATGTCGACTCGACGTCGCGCCGGACGCGCTGACCCGGCCGGGCCGGCACACAGGCCGATTCGCTATCCCGTTTGGCCCCGACCTCGCCGGCACGTCTTTCGAACTCCACGTGGGGCTGTGGGTGTTTCAGGGCCGGCGTATTGTGCCTGACAATGGTAACCCGGATGGCCGGGTGCACGTCGGCACAGTCACCTATGACCCCGCAGGCTCCCCTGGCTTCGCCTCCAGGTGATCCCACCGGAAAGAGCATCACGTCTCAACAGAGGATGTCGCCATGCCAGTTAGTGTCCGCCCAACCGGAACGACGGTCCACACCCCAGGCAAGTGCTTTGACGGGGTGACGGCCATCATGCTCAAAGGCCGGCATGGACCGGATGTAGCCTTGATCGACATGGAGGGAGCCCCGATCAAGCGCTGGGCCATGGAAGATCCGGGTGCCAAAGGCGGCGTTCCTCGTGCGCGGCTTCAGCCAAACGGGGACCTCCTCGTCCTGCGCAGTGCTCGGGGCTGGGGTGGCTGCATACAGGAGTATAGCTGGAACGGCGACCTTGCCTGGGAGTACGCAACCCCCGAGGGGCTCTGGTTGCACCATGACGTTGAGAAAACAGCAGCCGGCAACACGCTGATCCTCGCCCGGGAGGAAGTTCCGGTTGCTGTCCGCCAACGAGCGAAAGAACCCGAACGGCGGGAAATGCTCTACGCTGACGTCATCCAGGAAGTGTCCCCGACCAAGGAGGTGGTTTGGGAGTGGCATCAGCATGATCACCTGGATATCGACCTATGCTGTAAAGTCCCGGCCGCGACAGATTGGTGGGCCGGCCCCGAGAACAACACCTTGGTGGACTGGACGCATACCAACACAATCCAGGCTCTGCCGGAAAATCGCTGGTTCGATGCCGGAGACGAACGCTTCAGACCGGGCAACGTCCTCATGAGCCTCCGACAGCTCGATCTGATCTTGATCGCCGACCGGGAGAGCCGGGAAATCGTCTGGTCCTATGCAGGTGACTACAGGGGGGGACTGTCCGGCCAACATGATTCTCACATGGTCGAGAAAGGACTTCCCGGAGCCGGCAACATCATCATCTTCGACAACGGCGCTTCTCCCACAGCAGATCTGGCGCACTGTGGCTGTTCATTCGTCCTGGAGGTGGATCCCACAACGAAAGAAAACGTTTGGCTATATGACCAACGCGAACAGTTCCACAGCAATTTCACCTCGAGCTGTCAACGTCTTCCCAACGGGAACACGTTTGTCCTCGAAGCCGCCCACAAACGCCTGTTCGAAGTGACCCCGGAGTGCGAAATCGTCTGGGAGCACGTGTTCGCCGGACCGCCGTTCATCCAGCGTGCCTACCGCTATGGTCCCGGGTTCTGCCCGCAATTGGATGCTCTGCTCAAATAGAAGGAGCCATCGAATGCGATGTCCCGCCTGGCAAATAGTTGCATTCATGCCGATCCTGTTCCTCGCTCTCTGCTGCCCTGCTGTTCCGGCCGGAAGCGAGGAGCCGAAAGCCTTGGTGCTTGCCGAAGCCGGGCAGGCCTGGGCCGTGATCGTCGTCGCGAGGGACGCCCCTGGAGAGGTTCGGCGCGGTGCGAGTGAATTGCAGCAGTATGTCGAGCAAATCAGTGACGTCCGACTTGCGATGATCGCACCAGACAACGTGGCCTCCCATCGGGAGAAAGTCAGGATTCACGTCGGTGTGAACGCATCGATTCCGGGGCCGTTGCCCGATCTCGCGCGCTGCGAGAAGGATGGCGCGTGGATTCGAGCCATCTCCGGCCGTGACCTGCTGATCGCGGGAAAGACACCCTATGGCACCGAGTTCGGAGTGTACGGTTTCCTGCAGCGTTTCTGCGGTGTCCGCTGGTTCCTTCCAGGACCGGAGGGGACCCACGTCCCAAAGGCGCCAAGCCTCCGGATTCCACTGCCGATCGACCGTCTGGACAACCCTGTGTTCATCTCACGAAGCTACAGCGCCCCGACCTTCCGGGACCGACTGGACTACCCCTGCCCCCAGGCTCAACTCATGGACTTGGCGTGGTACCGACACAACCGCATGCGCAAACACTTCTGGTGTCACCACAATCTGGGGCACATCATTGTCCCCTCAAAGTATGGAACGGAGCACCCCGAGTTCTTCCCCGAGATCGGTGGGGAACGACGGGTACCGGTCTCAGATCGACCGGTTGGCTTCCAGCCTTGCATGACCAACAAGAGCGTGATTCGGCTGTGTGCCGAAGCAGCGGCCGAACACTTCACCACCACCCCCGACGCCCTCTCCTTCTCAATCGGTATCAACGACCATGGCGGGTTCTGTGAGTGTGAAACGTGCCGGACTGTCAACGGACCGCCACGCCTGAACTCCCGAGGACTACCGGACTTCTCACGCCTTCTGTTTTCCTTCGGGAACCACGTCGCCGCATCCCTGCCGGAGCGCTTCCGGGACCGCTACGTCGGGTTGCTCGCCTACGCCCAGGCCCGGGACCTGCCCAGGGACATGGACATCCATCCCAACCTCCTCGTTGGCCGCGTCACAGCTTTCGTCTCCTACTTCAATCCTGCTGACCGAGCGGACATGGCAATGACCCGACGAATGGCAGAGAAGTGCAACATGTTCGGCGTCTATGACTACTGGTATGGCCGTGGCTATGCCGTCCCGAACTTCGGAATCGGGTTGTTGGAGGATTACCTGGACTTCCTGAACGGCCTTGGGGTCAAGAGCTGGAACAGTGAAGTGTACCAGAACTGGACCATGGACGGCATCAAGTACTACGTGCTGTCCCGGAAGCTCTGGGATCCCTCGCTTCGGGTCTCTGACTTGCTGAACGACTTCTGCACCAGAATGTTCGGGGACGGGGCGCCGGAGATGATGCGCTTCTACGATCTCTGCCGGGAACGCTGGGAGACGCAGACGTTCGCCACCACCAAGTACCACCTCTGCGACTCGGGCAAACAGGCGCTCCTGTTCGACCAACCGACGTGTGAACAGCTTATGGCGCTGCTCAAAACCGCCCGGGCAAAGACAGCGAACACGGGAGGACAGGCCCTCCTGGAGCGCTTCATCGGGACGTTCACCTACACTCGCCACTGGGCAGAACTGCTTGACCACTCGCTCTTCGTTGCCGACAAGGGAAAAGTCGTACTCAACGCCCGGGAAGAAGGCCCACACCGGGAAGAAGACGTGATCCCGGAAACCCAGTTCTGCAGGACAATCGAGGATATGGCCGAGTACCGCGGACATGTACTGGCAGCCCTGCGTACACTGCGAGCGATCGGGAAGGCGCGTACGGCAATCCGGTCGGACGTCCTTTCACTGCCCCGGCGAGGACTGGGACGGCTCGGGGGGATGTTCACCACCCCGGTGACATGCACAGCCCCCCTTGTGCTCGCCCTTCAGCGAACAGGCCGGCAAACTGAACTCGACGCCTTCATTGACGCCGCCCACTCTGAGACGCCCGAACTGACTCCCCAAATCAGATGGCTGGCAACTCACTTCCCCGACCTGGCCAACGAGCCGGAGTTGCTCCTCAACGGAAATTTCGAGGAACCAGCTGCGAATAGGTATGACGCAAAAGGGTGGGTGCACGGCAACTGGGGCAGCAAACGAACGACCGCAAATGCCTTTGTCGTCCCTCAAGGAACGGATGGGGGGAACTGTTACTACATGGTTGGGGTGAAACATGCCTTCACGTACGGGCCAACCGCTGCCATCAAGCTGGCCAAGCCCGTTCCCGTCGAGCCGGGGAAGTGGTACGTCCTGCAAGCCAGAGTCCGTTCACACCGGAACGACGGGCTCCTGCCTGAACCCTCGCTTCACATTCAGTTCCCCGGAGCGCGGCCGGGGGCGCATAAGGCCAATTTGAGTCCGGGTATGAACTGGTACGATGCCGTGACCCTCTTCCAGGCTCCGGCCAAGGCCTCAGAGGCAATCGTGCGTTTCCTGTCGACCGGACAGGGACAGACATGGGTAGATTCCATGAGCCTGAAACGCATCCCGGATGCAATCACTCCGGACAGTGCCGAAACCGCCGACGCATTGGTCGTCTATCCCCCTCTACGTGCCTCTGACGGACACCCTTCCCCGTTGACCATCGATTTCACAGCCCCATTGCCCACAGGCGTTCACGCGATCACCGGCAAGATCGATGGGGGAGTCCTGGTCGCGGACACAGGTTACACAATCCTGAGCGCTTCCTGGACGTTCGCACACCGCCACGATCTCGTTCTGAAGGTGAACGCATCGAGCCCGGACGGTGCGACTCTGGGCATTCTGGCCTTCGGCAATGCCTGTGCCGAGGGCAACCGCTGGGTGCGAATCGACAAGAAGATTATTGGCCCTTTTCGCCGCAAGCTCACCGACGAGCCCCAGGCTTTCAGCGCACCTTGGTCCTACCACGATCCTGTCCGGCGTGCCCGGTTCATCCTGTACCGGTCGAACAAGGAAGGCACACTGCGGATCCATGGGGTGACAATCGCCCCCAGGTGATTCCGCTTGATTGCGTGAGAGATCCCGCTACTCGGCCCGGGCCGGCACCCACTCTCCCTTGACGATCACCGGCGTCTCAGGCGTCCCTCCTGTCGCATCGTGAGGAATCAGGGCAAACGTGGCCAGGACAGCATCCCCTGGATCAAGGCGCACACCACGCAACAGCCCAATCTCCGTACGACCCGCAGTGTGTGTAATCCCCGAGAAGCCGGACTGCCATTTGGTCATGAGGGCACAGCGTTTCAGCTCGATGATCACCCCTGCCCCGGAACCGTCAAACAGGTCAACCCAGGCAGTCCCACCGGTTGATGGCATGCTTTGCGGGATCTGCCCGTGCCGTTTCCGGCCATCGCTGGACACCTTCTCCCACTCAGGCAGGACTTCAGGGTCGACGCCGACCTCGAAGCACAGAGACGACAACTGCAACGGCTGCTTCCCAACTTGGGTGACCCGCACCTCAACATCCATTCGGGCCGCCTGGAAACGCCAAAGCTCTCTGATCTTGAGTTCGCGCTGAACCCGGGTGATCTCCATCTCAGCACGCACTGAGGAGCCAGAGATCGCCAGCCCTTCCACTACGCCATCCGTGCCCGGCTCAAAACTGGCGCCCTCGCGTGTGACCGCCACGACCCCCGTTCGATAGCAGATCGACTTCTGCCCGTCGGTTTCCATCCAACGGACAATCCCCAGAGCCGTGTCAAAGCAGACAGCATACCTGTCACCACGGACGATCACCGTACGATCGTCCGGTCTGTCCAAATGAACTCGGGAAACAACGCTTCCGGGGCCAGCATCCGCAGGGGCTTCAGCCAGGAAGAACGACGCGACAGAGTCCTTCGCCACATCAACCGCCAACTCAACCGCTCGCGAACTGATTGCGGCGGCGACGGGGTGACCGGTACGGTCGAACGCCGCAACCCGCTCCGGGGCCGCCAACGGCGGAGCCACAGTGACACTGACGGGGACACCGGCAGCTGCGCTGTCACGAGCACCAATCGCCACCGCTCCCAAGTGTTTCCACCCGGGCGGAAGCTCCCCGGTCATGTTCGACGCCGCACCAACCGTCTCGGTATGAACACCTGCGTTGACTGTGACCTCAGCCGACGTACCCTCACTGGTTGCGACCACGCTGTAAACGCCCGGGCGTGGGAGATTAACGACACATGGGATCTCACAGTGAGCCCCCGAAATGCGGGTACGCTTCGGCGAAATGGTTGGCTTCCCCGGACCAGTGACGCGCAGGGACATCTTTTTCCCAACCAGCCCCCGACCGACACGGACATGAGCCGTCAATGGCGCATCAGCGCCAAAGCTCACCGGTGGAGCAGTCGGTGTGATGACTTCCCGGTCCCAGCCCCAGCGCAGCACAGGCGGGACCATCTCCTGGAACGGGTTGAGCGCCCGACCATCGTACACCAGCCGCACATCCAGCGCCGGCAACACAAATGGCAAGTGCGTCGCCGCGACGGTACCCGAACGGCCCTGCTTCAACGTCACCGTCGCCTCCATGGGATTGTCCACGGCGAAGAAGTCCAGCGCAGCTTCGGCAGGCACACTCACCCGGAAGGCTGCCGTTGCCCGTCCGTCGCTCGGGAGATCCGCAAAGTGGGCGTCACCTATCGGTACGGCCTCCCACGAAGGTGGCACGGAGAGTCTTACCTGCCCACCGACGAGCTTCCGGCCAAGGTTGTCGATGGTCACTGTTGCCGTGGTGACGTCGCCCGGATGCAGTTCCTTGGGCACGTCAATCCCGACGACCGGCTGCCATGGCCGGTCGGCGATGAGAACAACCCCGGCAGGATCCAGAGGAATGGGTGGAAGCACCAACCCCTGAGACGTCAGACGTGCGGCCAGCGGAACAACTCTTGCCGAACGCGAATTGAGCAGATACGCGTTGCTCGGGCGTCGAATGGTAGGGAGCTTCAGCGACACCGTGCCCTGCCCTCCCCCAAGCCAGGTGGCGAACAGCAGCGCCCCGGATCCTGTCTCCAGCAGACGACAGTCAATATCCTGAACTGACGCGGCGTCACGCAGCTGCCAGACGGGAGCCACTCCTGCGTACTCCGCAAGCAGATCGAGATACGCCTTCTGCATGGCGATGCACGCGTCCAGTTCGGGGCGTTGTCGAGGCAGTTCCCACGCACAGTGCACGATGCGCCCCTGACCAATCTCCTCGATCGTGCATTCTGCTCGGCCGTCGACCCGTCCCCTGACCGTCCACGGCCCATCGACCGTGCCGGTGTCAGTGTACGTGTAGCCTTCCCCGCGGTCTCGTGGTCGACCATAGGCATTCAGTAGCCCTACATCAGGGTGCAGAATCAACGTCCCACCGGTAGCCACGAACTCATGGAGCTTCCTCCACGCTGCTTCCGAGAGGACCTCAACATGGCCTGCAATGATGACCCTGTAGCGATCGAGTGCCCCCCCAACCACGCGTTTCGGGTCAATCTGATCTGTCTGAAGACCGGCCTGTCCGAGAATGGCGGCAATCTGGTCCCACCGGTTCCGTTCCGCCCAAACGGAGGCGCGGCGAGCGTGGGCAAGGTACACGGCATCGCTGCTGGTCAGAACTGCGGTTTCCGTCACCGTCCGCGCTCGACGCAACAACGGGGCCAGACGTTGGCAGAACGCGCTGACCTCAGCCGCGGCAGTGAAGCGTTCGGTAGGCTTGCCCTGCGAGTCCATCATGCCATGAATGCCCTGTTCCCGCCCTCCGCCGCCCGGAATCCAGCGAAACCACTGCAGGGCCCTGCACTCACGAGCGAGCGCAACCGACGCTTCGATGGTCAGATCACCATGTGTCACCTCCGTCACACGATGGTTTGGTCCGGCGTGGTACTCCATGATGATGAACGGTTTATCCCACGCATCCGCTCCCGTGCGAGCGTGTTCAAGCAGCGTCAGGAGACGCGGCCAGTGTTGGGCTTCATAGATGTCATAGGCCAGATAATCAGCTTGGCGGGCCAACTCAAAGTTGTCCCAGCCCTGCATCGGGCTCGTGGTGTAAAAATTATCGGAAACAGCCGCGTTGGGACAGACACGGCGTATCAGATCGCCTGTCGTCCGGAAGTAATCCGCGAAGTTCCAGCAGGTGAAGCGGCGCCACTCGAGCCAGTTGGCCAATCGGGCGGTCATCTCGGCACGTGATCGCGGAGGCTCGATCACCGCGAAGGAAACATGGCTGCTGCCCCACTTCTCGTTCAACTCATCGATCGTCCGGTATCGCTCCTTCAGCCAATGCCGGTAGCGGGACAGCGACCCGGGGCTGTAATCATAGGTTGCCCCGGAGTGGTAGCCGAACTCGTTGTGCACCTTCCAGAAGCGCACACGATCGCGGTCCTTCATGGCCTCGACCTGCTCCGGCACGCGCGTCTGCCACCACGCCTCAACGCTGGGCGCGTTGAAGTTGATATGGGTGAACAGCCCTACCGACATGGAACGAGCTCCCCCGGCCTCCTCAAACGGCCGAGCCACCGTGGGCGGCAGACCGTAAGCGTTGACGCCGGCAATGTAGACAAGGTCATGTTCCCGTGCCCACTCGACGTTCGCCCTGGCGTAAGGCACCATGGTGAACCCGCCCTTCAGGTACATCGCTCGTTCCGCGTCGTCGCGGGGAGCAAACCAGGCGCCGGTCAGATACGTTTCATTCTCGACCGGCTGAGCTGACAGCTGCCCCGCAACGCCGGGTGAGAGAATGGCCAGAACGGAGAGCGTGGGAAGGACGTGCTTCATCGACCGCCTCCTTCCGCAGTCAGTGCTTCCAGAAGACGAATATTCTCGATGCGCAGGCCCCCATGGTGGCGGATGCCGAGCGTGAGGTGGTACCGGGGAACATCGTTGGTCGTGAACGTCACGAGCCGCCGGCCGCGCGTTCCTGCTCCGCCTCCCCATCGTTGCCACCCCACATCCTCACGAATCGTACCTTTAGCTCGAATCAGGCTGTAGAAGGTGGCTCCGTCACCGCCGCCAGGAGGCGCCAGCACCACGTAATCGAACTGCAGTCGATACGTGGTCTTGGGCTTCAAATGCAGGGCCTCCGGCCTGGACCAGAGGAACTCATTCCAGCCCGATGCGTCAGCCAGGAACTCGACCCCGCCGGCCACGAACCGAGCTCGGTGATCTGTCTGATTGTCCTTGCCGTCGACAAGGTGCCACGGTCCAGATGGGGCGAGCGGACCTTCCCACACCACTCGCGCCGATGCCACGGGCGCATCGATCCCCCTCGGAGGCCACGGAACTCGCTTCGGCGGCACAAACGGGAACCGCCCAATCTGGAAGACAAGGTCCTGGCCCAGGGGTACAGCTTCGTTCGATGTGGCGATGTAAAACGACACATAGCTGATCCCGTCACGCCGGGTCTTCTGCTCAGGGAGCGGGACATCCACAGCGACCCACTTATCGGCCGGCAACGGAGCTCCGTCCACCAACAGCGCTCCTTCGAACGCAGCATGGTTGCCCCCGGGCGCGTCCGGATCAACCAGCTTCAGAACCAGGTAGTCTGTCGGCTGCCCGGCCCGGATCCACACACGGGTGGCTTTACTCCCGGAACAGTCGATGGGGGCGGACGGACGCAACTGGGCGTCAAGCCAATCCCCTTGCTGGTGCTTCGTCAGGCGAAACTGTGCCTCTAGGGTGTGCGTTCCCGGCGGCGCATCGGGTGCCGCGACCAAGGCCGTCGACACGGTACCTGCCGGCCGATCCTCGCCACCAAATTCCAGAGCGCGTTCACACGTCACCAGTTCAAGGGGGGCCGAATGAACGACAACAGCAGCGCCCACGCCGACACACATCCAGAGAAGTCTTCGCATCGCCGATCCCTCCATCAGTAGCCCAACCAGACTGGACTGCTCCAGCCGATCTCTTCGTCCTTCTGGATAACCCGAACGTAGTAGTAGCTGCGTCCGTTCAACGGTTCCGAATCAACAAACGTGACGCTTGCTTCGTTGCCATCGGGTCGCTTGCAGTAGATGAACTGATTATTCCGGCAAATCTCCACCCGGTCGATGGCTGCAGGGCATCGCGCCACCACGGTGATCTCGACCGGTTTGCCTCCGGAAGCGGGGATCTTCTCTCCCATCAAGTGTCCGTTAACCCGTACATCAAGCGCCATGCGGGACGACGTCGTCCCAAAACAGCGGCGCGCCCTCAACCCCTCCAGGATCCCTGCACGGGTCAGGTCCTTTGCGTATACGCAGGCTTTCCCGCGGCCGCCGCCGTGGTCGGGACTGGCGATCACGCCGATCACAATCCCCCGAGCCCAGGCATCCTGAATAAAATACCGTCCTCCAGGCGTGCTGCGGGGGGCCTCACGGGGTGTCCCTTTGTACTCGTAGGATCCGCGAGTTTGGTAGATCTCTGCCACCGGCTGGGCGTCTTCATCGGTGTAATCCCAGTCCGTCGGCACGTTTCCTGTGTCGCCAATCTGGTGGGGAATCTGCACAAAACTCGCCTTCATTGCGCGCAGTTCGGACCACACCTCGGCGGGTGTCTGCCCATTGTTCGCGTTCCACCAGCGTGGGAAGTAAGCATCTTCCAGGATCAGATTTCGGTGTCCGTGGAAGCCGTAGGGGTGTTTCTCGCTGTACTTCTCGAAACTCGACGTCCACTCTTCCCCCAGAAACGTGAGGAACCGGTCAGGATCGTTGCAGACCCGTGCCATCTTTGCCGTCAACCCCCAGAGATAGGGATTGATGTTATAGCCATGGTCTGTCACACAGGCAAAGTCCAGACTGACGGGATCACGCATGTGTTGGTAGCTTTCATCAATCGTCTGGTCTCCAAGGCGATTGCAGACAGACACATTGCTGTGGTGGTGCAGGTCGCCGTAGAACAGTCTGAGCGTGTCCCCTCGATACTCGATCGTCGGACTGGGTATATCTTCCCCGCGCTCTGTCCGCAGTGTCGCCGTTCCAGAGTCGACGTCCGACTCAATCAACGGTTCCGTCAAGGGAGGCGACACATCGCCTGCCGGTGGGAGCTCGACCGTAGCCAGATGCAGTTCGCTACTGGATTCGGCTGTCTTGCTCACTTTGGACCACGTCTCGGGAAGGTTGTCGCTCTGACAGAGCACAAGTGCTTTCCCCTCTTTGAGGACGAGCCACGGGCGACGATCCATCCCCTTTGCGGCAGACACGCGCCGCAACGGCAGCCAGCTGCCGCCCGCGTACCCAGTCAGGAACGTATCCCATCCTGCCCGGGGCAAACGCGGGCGCAAGTGGGCGACCCAGAGACGCCCCGCCGAGTCAAACGCTGCCGAGGGAGCCTCACACCGGCCCTTCAGGGGAGAACTGGCCAATCCCTTGAGAACAAGCAACTGATCCCTCGAAGTGACCTGAGCAATGATGAGCCGCCGCGCTCCGGTTGCAGCCACTCTGTAGGCTCTTCCCATTGTCGTGTGTTCGTAGGCCAGCCAAAGCTCCTCACCACACGTGAACAGGAAGGCATGTCGATCGACTGCCGGCGCTCGGGTGAGGCGCGCCGGAGCTGTCCACTTGCCGACCGGCGTTCGCCTGGCCATGAAAACGTCGTAGTTCGATTCAGCATAGCTGTGCCACGCAACACACACCGTCTCATCGGGCAGTACGGCAATGCTGGGGGAGTAACTGGAAACGCCTGCAGGGCTCAGCTCCTCGATGGCCCCGAGCTTCCCATCCCTCCACGGAGCTGCAACCACGCGTCGGCTCCCGCTCTGGTTTGACTCCCATGCCAACCAGACCACGCCCCCGCTCACCCGGCACGCCGCCGGTTTGACGTCAACTCCGGCTCCCCCAGCCAAACGTACCGGTTTCTGCGGCCCTGCTGCCGTCACCGTCGTCACCATCAGATCCCAGTCCGTTTCGCTCTGCTCCTGCGAATAGAAGACAGTAGCCGAGTCAGTACCGGCAAGGATCGTTGGGTTCAGGACATAAACGCCCTTGCCTCCGGCGATCTGCCACTCCCCCGCCTTCGCCGCGCTGGCGCCGCTGCTGTCCAGCCAACGCCCCACTCGAAGCGAGTCACTCCCATCTCGGAACCCATTCCAGACAACATAGAGGCTGCCATCCCCCGCCTGCGCCATCGCCGGCTCATCACACCATCCTTGGCCATCCGTCAGCTGAGGAGCCTTTGGCAGCCGCGTCTCGATGAGGGAAAAATCGTCAACCCACACACGTCCTGCGGGAGCATCGTACGAGGATGGTGCGATGATCTGCAGTTGCAGCACACCATCCCCTCCCGCTGCCACCGGGGTTCGACACTTCGTCCACGTGTTGGGAAGGTTCTTCCACTCGCCCGCACGACTCCGTCCTTTTTGTCCCGGCTTGACCGTCCACAGAACAACCTTGGTCCGATTGGTCGCCCGGGCCCAGAACTGGAACTCATAGAGGCATCCGCCTGACACCTTGACGCGCCGGGTCAGCTGCAAAAACTGCTTCGGTTTGAGAATCTCCCCGGTGACGCATGCGGCGCCGCCGTGGGCTTGATCCCCCGAGACCAGAACGTGCCCTTTGTCGAACTCCCATCCCGCATCGCCGTCCTCGAAGCCTCCGTTGGTGAGAATGTCCCTTCGCCCGTCGGAGAGCTGTCCCTCAGCGGGGACGCCGCCGCTGAACCACAAAGCGGTCAACAACACCCCGCAGAACAACCACGGCCCCCTCACCTTCCGCCCTAATGATGTCTCTGTCTGAAGCACGTCTTCACTCCTTGAGTATCTGCGCGCGATTGTCGCCAGTCGATCCAGTCCCCTGGCTTTGGGCGACTCCGTTCCCGGACAAGAATCTATAGTGTCCCTCAGCGGCACGCCCGTCCAGTCGACCGCCAAAGAAACCTGCCATCGTTCCCTCCCCCTTTCTTTCCCCTCTTCCCACGCCTGTCGAACTTTTTCTGGTCGCGGGCGCTTGCACTTCGCCCCCTCCCATTCTACCAGTATTAGTGTTAGTTGCCAGGACACGTTGCTTTCCAGTTGCCACCCCTTTCTGAGGGCGTGTGTCGGAAGGACTGCAGACATGGACAATCCAGAGCAGACCGCCGAATCGGGCGCCACTGAAACGTCGGAGAACCTGACGTTCGGTCAACGCCTGGCCAAGGCTCGCAAGCCGGCCTCGCTTCGGGGTACAGCCAAGCGCTTCAAGATCAGCCATACCGCCCTGGGCCGGTTGGAGCAGGATGACCTGACAGCCGTGGGCCCCAGCAAGCTCACTGAAATTGGACAGGGCTTAGGCGTTCCCCTTCCTGAAGGACACCTCGAAAGCCGCAGACAACGCCGAATAGCGCGAATCGCCGCTTACTGCGCAAATCCCTACTGCCCCGGTCTTTCCGTAACCGTAACCCCCGACTTTGATATCTACGCCGAACCCCGCCGGTTCCGGATTTCCCAGAAACGGGTGGACGACAACGAAGCGTTCTGCGATTCCTGCGGCAAGTCGCTGGAAACGCACTGCCTCGCGTGTGAAACGACCTTCAAGCAGGGCGCTCATTGCACGCGCTGTGCTCTGAGTTTCGTGCCCCTCAAGGTCGAGACGCGAGAATATCTGATCGAGAACGAAGCGCAGATCCGTGAGGATCAGGAAAGGCGTAGCGCACGCCAGGAGATCGAGATCGACGACTGACGGAGCCAACCACCCGGGGGCCTCCGTCGCCCATCTCGCGGTCAGGGAACCATCGTTCCCGTCCGTTTGATGGGATGCACCAGGAGTGACGGGGATGTTGGACGGTAAAGCCGCGGAGATTGCCACTCGACTCAGGCCACACTGGCCAACCTGTACAGCCTTCGGGTTGCTGTCGCTTATGCTGATGTTCCTGCCGCCTGGCGCAGCCCTACGCTTCCGCCTTTTCGGCTCGCTTCTGGTGCACCCTTTCATCACGTTTGGAGATGCGGCTGTCCGAGGCGGTCACGCCGTTCTCTGCCGGGACAGCGTCCATGAGATCAGTGCTGCCAGGGCCCTGGAATTGATGGAAGAGGTGGCGGCATCACGCAACGCAGAACGGGATGCGAGCCGAGCGCAGGAGGGGGTGGCACGTCTCCAGGACATCCTCCGCATCACCCACTTCTCCGAGCACAAGCTCCAGTGTGCCCAAGTCGTTCGAACGCGGGGCCGCCAGGCCTTCTATGAGGACTACATCCAGCTCGCCTGCGGCACACTTGACGGCGTCAGGCGCAATCATCTGGTCGTCAATGACCGCCTGATGCTGGTCGGCATCATCGCCCTGGCCGGCCCTACCTGGAGCTTCATGCGTCCAACCACGAGTCCCAAGTTCTCGATCAGCACCAAAGTTCCCCTGCGCGACCTAAAGGGCACGGTTACCGGGGGAGATCCCCATGCGGAGGCGGCCTCCGGCACGGTCGCCTTCCTTCAGGAGACACCGGAGCTGCTGCACATCCGGGTAGGCCAGAAGGACCACCCGGGAGACAATCGGGGCTGCATCCCTGCCAACCTGCAGGAAGGAGACAGTATCTGGACCGACCAGATCGGTGATCCGGCTAAGATCTGTGACGATGTATTCGTCGGGCTGGTCGATGCGGTCACCACCGACAACGCCGGCTTCCCCTTGAGCGCGGTGGTCAAGATGGCCAGAGTTGCCGGGGATGACATCCTCTTCGTTGTCTTCCCGGGGCGCCATGTGCGCCTCATGGAAGTGTCCGAGAACGATCTGGAGGAGGCCCGCCGATGACCACTCCCCCTCCCGCGTCTCACGTCACAGGTTCTGGTTCCGAGCCGCCGGTTCTCCGGTTCCGAGTCCAGTCTGACATCGTCACGTGGATACTTCAGCACGGTCCACACATGTACGAATCAACGCTGAAGGGCATGAGGTCGGCCATCCGTTATGCCCTCGCTGTGCTCGTGTGCGCAGGCCTCCATACGGCGCTCCCACCGGTTTCAGCACTGGCGAGCGCTTGCTTCCCCCTCATGAGCGGCCTGGTTGCGTGCTGTATCCTGATCATCCCCCGCCTCAGAACGGTCCTTATACTGGCCATGTTCATCGGTCTGATCGAGACCGTGCTGTGCCCTTCACTACCCCTGTCCCTTCTCCCAACGCTCTATATCGCTATGGCCCTGTTGCTGCGAGGCGTTACCGACTACCCGGAAACTCGACGACCGGTCGACACCCTGATTGTCGGAAGCACGGTCTGCTTGAGCACCGCCATCGCGGGTTGCTGCCACGCCGGGCTTGCGACGGGGGCCGTTCTCCCTCCCTTTGCTGCCTTGGGGGCCTCGCTTTTGGGGGAAGCCTTACTGAGCGGACTGGTTGTCACCCCTCTGCTTGTGGCCATTGCCCAGGTTGCCGTACGCGTCGAAGCCCTCCTCTGGGAGGGCAGCGCGGCAGTTGCCACGTTCACCGCTGCCTATTTCCTGCGCCACGTCAAACCACCTGCTTCTTCCCGAAGCACCAACCTATTGTCCGCCAGCCCGAATCCGGGCTCGGACCGCACCCCCAGGAGAACTGGCCATGGAAACTGAACGGAGCGAAGACCGCTGGGAACTGAACAAGCCAATCACTGCGGATGCGGTCATGGGTGCCGGGGAGCGGAACCCGCGCCGGGTGTTGCGCATGCTGACCTTGACCTACCTGATAGCCCTCGGGGCCGTGGCCGCCTGGTTGGTCCGCTACCAGGTAGTGGGCTCACCGGAGATGATGGACTCATACAATCGACAGATCGTCCGCAGGATACACCTCCCCCCTCAGCGCGGCAGTATCCTGGACTGCAACGAGGTCCCCATCAGAACGAACGCGGCCACCTTCAAATTCGTGCTCTACCTGGATGCCCTGGTTGATCCCCGGCACGGACGCCAAAAATGCCTCAATCAGATAGGTCAGGCCATCGTGGAATTCGCCAAGCTGTTCGACACCCCGACCTACCGACGCCTCCTCCGCCCGGAAAGTGATATACGAGCGACGCTCCTGGCCAACGGCCCACTTGGCCTGGTGCTGAACGAGGATTTCGATCCCTCGGATCAGATGATGGCCATCTGGGCCGTCCATCGGGGCGATTTCCCGCATATCCGACTCGAACGACGCTTGCGCCGAATGAGCACATACCCAAACTGTCTCGTCCACACCGCCGGTGACATTCGGCTTGAAGAGCCGATCCCGTCTCCCGCGGGAGCCCTGTCCGGTCACGCCCGAGATACGTACCACCTCTACCAGAAGGAGATGCGCGGCATCTCAGGGCTGGAACTTGCCTGCGACAGTGTGCTGCGGGGGACCCCGGGAGTAGAAGAAGTCGTTGTGACGGCGAATGGACTTCAGAGAGCATCGGTCATCAGCCGGACCGATCCCGTGCCCGGCGGGCACCAATACACAACTCTCGACACGCGCCTGCAGGCCATCTCGGAGCGGGGGTTCTTCGAGGATGGGGGACGAGGCGCCTTCGTGATAACAACGTGCGTTGACGGCGCCATCCGCGCCATCGGGAGCGCCCCATGTCCGCCTTTGAGAACCCCGGACATGGACTGGAAGGCCATCGAGGCAGACCCGGACCACCCCCTCCTCAACCGTGCGAAGCAGTCTCTCTACTCGCCGGGCTCAACGATCAAGCCTCTCCTGGCCCAGGCCTTCCTGGCCAGCGGCAAAGTCGCCTTCGACGACCTGATCCTCTGCACCGGAAAACAGAGCATCGGGCGGCGCCTCCGGGGATGCAAACGAGCTCATGGCCACGTCAACATGGGTGATGCCATACGGCTATCCTGCAATACCTACTTCCACCGCGTCGGGATGCAGGTGGGCGGAGATGACCTCCGGGAATGGCTGGAGAACGCCTACGGCTGCAACGACAGCGAAGAGGCCCCGGAACTGGCACTGCCTGCGACTACTATCATGTCACGAACCGGGGAAACCTGGCGCCCCATCGAGAACTGGCTCCTCTGCATTGGACAGGGCGCAACCGAAGTGTCCGTGCCCGTTCTGGCCAATGCGGCCGCCGCCCTCGTAACCGGTGTCGTCTGCCGCCCTCACCTCCTCCGCCCTGACCCTCACGCCCTATCGCCCGTTTCTCCGCCGCCAAACCACGCGATCTGCCGTCTCCCCACCACACCCGAGACCCGACGCCAGGTACTTCAGGGCATGATCGACGTAGTCCATGGCAACCCAGCCACAGGACGCCGCGCCAAAGTGGCGGGATTACTCATCGCGGCCAAGACAGGAACCGCGGAGAAGGAGGTCGACGGAGGATCACGCAGGATCAACAACACGCTCATGATCGCCCTCGTTCCGGCTCGAGCACCAGTGTATGCCATCGCCTGCATTGTCGAAGACGGTCGCTCGGGTGGTGCAACCGTGGCACCCCGGCTGAAAAAGGTCATCGAAGGGATGCTGGAAGCGGGACTGATTCTCTCCGATGAAGAAGCAGGCGAAGGAAACGAGTCATGAACAGACTGGAGAGCATGGAGCAAGTCACACGTAGAAGCCTCGATTGGCTTGCCTGCTTCGTTGTCGCCGCTCTGGTCACCCTGAGCCTCATCTACATCCGCAGCACGGACATCGTCGGGCCAAATTTCGAGATCGGGACAAAATGGCTTTGGCAGGCAGTTTGGGCAGCCCTGGGCACGGCCCTTCTCCTGTCCGCCCGCTCGATCGATTACCGACTCCTCGGCCCTGCCCTCTTTGCTCTCTACGCCGTCTGTGTCGGGCTCCTGCTCTATGTCTATTTCTGCGGTCCGGTCATCAATGGGGCCCGACGCTGGCTTTTGCTCTGCGGCGTCATCAGCGTGCAACCAGCCGGTCCGGCCCGGTTTGTCACCCTTCTCACGTTCTGCTACTGGATCTCTCCCAAATGCCCCTTCGAACTCCCCAAACTACTCCACCGAGCGATTGCTTACGCCATTCTGTTCACCCCCGCCTTCCTCATCGCCATCGAGCCCGCAGGTGGCAATGCCCTAACCCTCGTGCTCGCCGGATTCGTCATCGAACTGGTGCACCGAGCCCCGACAAGCGTTGTCAGGCGAATCCTCATCTATGCCGGTTTGGGGTTCGCTCTCGCGCAGGTGGAGTTGTCCTGGGTCCGGGGCCGCCACATTGACCCGGAAATCGTCCGGGAAGCCTACGACTGGTGGTTCTACGGCCATCAGACCAACCGAGTCACCTGGTTTCTGAGCGAAGCAGGGTGCTGGAATGGCAAGCAAAGCGTTCTCAGCATCATGTCAGGAGGGCTCACCGGCAAAGGCCTTGGACAAGGCTTCCTACAGGCCCTGGGCTACCTGCCCCGCGGCGTCTCTTCAAGTGACTTCATTTTCGCCGTCGTCGGGGAAGAATCGGGCTTCGTGGGCTGTGCCGTCGTGCTCTGTCTCTACGGAACGCTGATCACCCTGGGATATGCCATCGCCGCACGCGCACGCGATCCGTTCGGGCGCCTGGCAGCCACTGGTATCACGACCATCTTCGCGCTGCATACGCTCGTGAACTTGCTCATGGTGGTGCGCATGTGCCCAATCATCGGCCTCCCGCTGCCTTTCCTGAGCAAAGGAGGGACATTTCTGGCCATGTCAATGCTGGGCATGGGTGTCCTGGCAAGCGTTCACCGACAGAGCGTCAAAGCCGAACTGGCCAACGCAGGGGAACGTGAGGCAGCACCGTCCCCCCCCGAAGGAGTCCACCAGGCCGTTCTGACCTGTGGCCCGTTCCTTCGGGTGTTCGTCGAATTCACCCAATCAGGTCTGGACGAGTGCGCTGAAGTGTTGGAGGCACGGGCAGCGGCTCACGCAGCCGGCTTGCTCTTCCCACTGGGGCCGCCCGATGATCCCCCTCCCTCCGGCCAGAGGAAAACGCGGAGGAGGAGACGCCGCCCCCCGACAAGCCGACAGGCCGCCCCGCAACGCGAGTTTCCCAACTTCCCCGTGCCCGTGGGGGAAGCAGACTGACCAACACTCACGCTAGTGGTCTGAGTTTATTAATCCGCGCGCAAAATGTTGCAGCTATCTTGGCTGCAGAGGCGCCCCGCTGGGAGAGCGGGCGTACCAGAGGGACGTCCCGCCCCCAACGGGGTGGCGCCTGCACCAAGAGAGCGCAACTGCTTCGCAGCGTGGCCCTTTCGACGCCCAGGTGCGGCCGCGACCGACGACGGTGCTTCAGCATCGCCTTGCGGTCGTGGCCGCACCTGGAGCCCCCGAAATGGTCAACGCATTTTGTCGACGGATTAAAAACTTAGACCACCAGGTCAGTTGGATCAATACTGATGTTCGCTGCCCCAAGGGCGTCCAGCAAGTGCTCGCATTTGCTGGTCCCCAGGATGGGGATCACCGGGAAGGGCTGGTTCAGCAGCCAAGCCAACGCGACCTGATTCGTACTCACGCCGCGCTCTTCCGCAAGCGCTTGGACCTTCCGGAGACGAGCCGCGTTCGCCGGCACGTCGTAGGCCTTCCCCTTCGCCCCACCGGAGGCAAAATAGCCTTGAGCGGTTGGCGAGTAGGGAATCACCGGCATCCCCATTCGAACGTGGTACTCCCAATCTTCGGGAGACAGCTCCCGCATGCTCCGCGACATTGGCTTACTCGCCAAGCTCCAGCACGGCTGACTCGCGACGAATCCCTGGAGACCGTTCTCCAGCGCATAGGTGTTCGCTTGCTCAAGCCGCGTACCTGACCAGTTGCTGCCCGCAAAATAGCGAATTCGCCCCCCACGGACCTCGCTGTTCAGACACTCAACAATCTCCCCGACGGGCACACGCAAATCGTCCCGATGGAGCCAGTAGAGGTCGATGGTGTCAATCTGCATCCGACCGAGGCTGTCATCGATGTCTGCTGCGATGCGTCCCGGCGACAAATAGTGCTCGACGGTTCGGTATCCTGACTCAGACGGGTGCCCACCTTTCGTGGCAACCGTCACCTCGTCCCAGAGCCCTCGCCGATCCAGGTAGTCTGCCAACGCCCGCTCACTTGAGCCGGCTCCCGCAGCCGTCCAGAAACAGTAACAATGAGCCGTGTCAAAGAAGTTGCCTCCGTGTTCCACAAAGGTGTCGAGAAGGGCATCGCCCTCGTCCCCGCCATAGCTGTCTCCAAAGGGCATCGCCCCCATGCAAAACGTAGAGACGTGCAGATCGGTGCCGGGTATCAGAACGGTTCTCATTGTCTGCTCCTGATTGGGCGATCGAAGGCTGCCCCCGATTCACGGTCTCTTGCCGGCCACCGGAAGATTGTCAGCAGGCGGGAAAGGTACCTCCTTCTCAGCCAGCGTGTACAGGGCCCGAGCCGCCTCCAGACGCACATCGACATCTGGGTCCTGCAGAGCGCGGCTGATGGCGTCTTTCCCCGCACGAATGCGGTGTTCGGCAAGTAGACGAATCGCATGGCTGCGAACCAGCCAATCCGGGTCCGAGACAGCTGACACCACCGGTTCAACGTCCCCTTTGCGCAGCCTCATATAGGCGTGCATTGCGGAAACGCGGGCGTAGCAACCGTGCTCCGAACCGATCTCAGCTACGAGTTGCTCAACGACGCGCCTCCGCACGTCGTCATCTGCCAACCGGGCAACCTGGTCAGCAGCCCACCTCACAACCCCGTGGTCGGGGACGAGAAGCAAGGCAGAAAACGCCTCAGCATGTTCGGGCTCGGCCCGCCCTTCAATGAGCTTCAATACCCGCCCGGGCCACTCCTTGCCTTTCGCATTCGGCCCCAGATTAAGCGTGTAGAATTGGTTGGACGACGCCCCGGTGATAGGGTCAAAACCAATCGTCTGCAACGCCTCGATGAGTATGGGAACGATATCTACAGGCGACTCCTGAAGCAACTCCTCAAGCCGCTCGATCACAGGCTTGGCATCCTTCTTGATCCGCCCTTCACGGAAGCGTCCCAGACCTTCCCAACTCACGTAAAACTCAGCGAAACGTTCCGCACTCCCGGAATCAGCCAGGGAGTCCGTGGTCAGGACCTCTTCGGGGGAGATGCCCGGGACGGGCGGCTTCGCCCACGAGATGCCGGTCCAAAGAACTGGCAGAGCAGCAACGCTCCCTCGAACCAGAAGCCATCGGGCCACGCCGCTGAGATGTAACGCACACATCCTCTTCATCCTACTTCCCTCCCGGCGACAATGCACTGAACTCCAGCCCAGGCAACGGCAAGTCATCTGCTCCGACAACAGACGCATAGACCTGCCACTTCCCCCACCCTTTCCCGACCTTGATCAGGATCTCGTTGCTCCCCTTCCTCAGAGCGATAGTGACACGCCCTTCCTCCCACTTGGACCCAACGTGCCAGTAGTGCACTTCCTCACCATTGACCCACACACGCATTCCTCCGGCAGCACCAAGCCGGAGAACGGCACGCTGCACGCGATCACTCTTAACAAAGCCGGAGACATAGGCCAGCTTGCCCCCCTTAGGCGTCTTCTTGTTCAAGAGGGTCCCCTCCATATCCAGGCGCCCCCGGTTCTTCCCGTTGTCGATGGGAACGAGACGATGCCATGATGCAGTCAGACCATCGTGGGTGTAACTCTTGTCGAGTTCAACGCCCTGTTCAGGCTCATACACGCGCTGCTTTAGCCCATCGTCCTCCGGGTTGGAGAATGGCCCACAGACCGACCAGGCCTGCGTCTCCCATTCGGTTGTTGTCGGCGTCACTGCCCCAGCTTCTCTTGGCACGACCGGATCAAACCAGAAGAGCTCACTGACATAGCTCAAACGCTGCCTCCCCGCATGGCCTCGGACCATCCCAGGGAACGGATCGAAGCCACCAAACACGCGGTGTTGCTTACGCCCGCGCCCCCACTTCCACCACAACGGAGCGGGGGGATAGCTCCCATAGTAATCCTGCGCGATCGAGTACGTGTTCTCACGTTCGGCACTGCGTTCCAGTCCCGCCGCATATGGACTGGGGTGCTCTGCTGCGGGAATCAGCCGGTCGGTCTCTCTGGCTCTCGCCGTGCGGATGAAGGCGATCATCGGCGCGATCGTCCCCGTTGGTTCGTACTCGCGCATGCAGCTCGGCGGAACAAGACTCGCCAGCTTCTCGGGGCTGTCCTCCATCAGGAACGAACGAGCCCGGATGTAGGATGTCATGATGTGCGAATCGTCCCGGTTGTAACGCCAGGCCCAGTGATCCCAACCAAGCTCAGGATCGGTAAGTTCCCAGGCAACCGGTTTGCTCAGGTAGTCCCGAAAGAACCGAGCTGTGTCCAGACAATGGAAGCGAACCCAGCGGTTGGTGTATTGACGTTCGCCGTGCTTGCGCGGGTAATGGGGGCCATCGATCTGCCAGCCGGCCGTCGTCCCCCAGATGTTGGTAGGGAACACCTTCATCGGCATTGGTTCAGCTCTGTTGACCGGTTGGTGTCGGTAGAAATAGGAACTGCCATAGCTCTTGACGTAGTGGTGAACGAACTCACGTACAGCGCAGTAAGAGGCGAAATGGTAGGTGTCCATGTCTCCCACCCGGTACGCCATACGCGCCATCGCGATGCATGGCGGGGCTTCATCCCCCTGTTCGGCGATCGAGTGACGCCCAACCCCGGTCCAGTCCATCTCTTCAGGAGTGATAAAGAGGCGCTTCAGCAGCGCCCATCGTTCCCGGATAAGGTCCCAGTCATCGGTGAAATGGGCATAGGCCCAGACCGAGCGCAGCAAGTTCGCGGAGAACTTCCCCGAATCCCCCCAACGCCCCCAGGACGCGATGCCCGGCCCATGGAGCTGGAGCTTCCCCCTGTGTGGGCCGAATCGCTCGCGCTGCAACACATACTCATCGTAGTACTTCCGCAGACTTCCCCTAGCCTTCTCTATCGCCTCAGGATCCTCCAGATACGGAAGACCGTAAGGGTACCAGTAGTCGCTCTGAATCGCCCAGCAGAACGACCACTTGCCGAAGTCGACGCGCCAGCTGTCGCCATCGGGAAAACGTTTGGCCATGGCCTTCCGAAGAATGCCGAGGGCCTCTTGGCCGACTGCACTCTCCGGCGGGGGGACCTGCATGCGTTCGGTCTCATGGATGTATGACATCAACGAATAAACCGCATCCAGGCGGTCGACCCCCAGCGCCCCAACCAGCGGACCAAAATGCGTCATCAACCCGGGATCGTGGAGGGGAGCGGAAAACGTGACGGGGAAGGTGCCATGGTCCAAGGCAAGCCCCAGCGTGGGAGCGACGGCGGCGAACTTCAGCGGTTCCGTCCCCCAATCATCCGTAGTGTTGAAATACTCGTACTCCTGCCTGATCGTCAACGTCCGGGCTGTGTCATCGACCGAGAAACTCTCCATCATGCGCACAGGGAAGGCTCTAATCGTCCGACTCCACCAATCGCAGCGCCGGATGACATCGTCGGGGAGAGATTCGCTCCACGTCCATGACGCCAGGCTCCGCTGGACACACGGAAGTTCCCGAATCAAACTGTCTCTGAGCGGCAGCTTGAGCATGCCGAAAAGCGGCATCGCCCCAACCCATCCCGTCTCCTCTTCGGAGAATGTCAAGGTGACCCCGTCCGCGTCCAGCCGAATCGCCTCTGCTCTGTGCTGCAACACCACCAAGTAGGGAGCATCGAACACGTCGAAACTCTCGGATCCGGCAAAGGAGGCCAAAAGCCAGGGACGTGACATGACTGCTCCATCCATCTCTCCCCCTCGCCGGAGAGAGCGAATCCCGTCACGAGTCGGTACCAGCAGGGCGGTCGGCGGGCTCCAATCATACTTGTCCGGCTTGCTGAAACACCGCAACACCGTGCTCTCCGCTCGCAACATCCACGCGGGATGGGTGGACGACCGAATGAGCGCAAAGGGCCTGTCAAGGCACTCACGCCAGGCCACCCCGTCATACGCGCTCGGCACCAGCGTAGGTGTCCCGTGCGGCCCTCCATAAAGCCCATCCGCAGCCATCAGCCCCCACGGCAGCATGCAGCTCAAACAGAGAACAAGCACCAATTCGATTCGTTGAACCATCACAACTCCCGTCTTCTGAACGTGGCCAACACACTAACAGCCGATGGGAGGCTCGGCAAGAGCTTCCCGCAAAGGCGCTGAAGCGGCTTCTGCAACTTCCGTCCCTTCCGCAAGTCACAGAGTGCATACATGCATTGTCGGGCTAAGGTGGTAAAGCAGTCGTCACACGACAACACGGTCCGAAGGGACATGAAGAAGACGCACTTTCGGTACGAGTGGTAGGAAACAAGGAGAACGGAACGATGTCACGGAAACGAATGAAGTTGACGGGCCTGGCTTTGGTGGCTGTTGGTGCAGGACTGATCGTGGGTCAGGGATGCAGCAAGAAGCAGGAGCAGAGCGCCGCCCCATCGGGTGGCAGCGAAACGAAGGTGGAGAAACCGGCCATCGATAAGTCCGTGCAGGATGAGGCCGCCAGGCTCAAAGCCGAAGCCGAAGCCAAGGCCGCAGCGATTGCCAAGGCCGCTGAAGAACAGGCCGCCAAGCTGAAGGCCGTACAAGCCGAGGCCAAGCGACTGGCCGAGGAGCAAGCCGCCAAGCTCAAGGCCCAGGCCGAAGCCGCCCGGAAAGCGGCGGAGGAGCAGGTGAACAAGGCAAAAGCCGAATTCGAAGCACGGATCGCCAAGATCAAGCAGACAATCGATGCCAAGCAGTACCAGAACGCGCTGACCAGCATACAGGAAGCGCTGACCCTGCAAGGACTGACCGCGGACCAGAAGACACTGCTCGACAAGCTCCTGGAAACGGTCAAGAAGGCAATGGCGTCCGATGCGGCAACGCAGGCGAAGGCGAAGCTGGGCAACGCCTTGAAAGGCTTTGGCAAGTAGAGCGTGCCCTTCAGCGGGCTAACAGCGCCACACACAGTTCTGCAATTCGTTCCCGTGTCCGCGTCGCATCCCCATTGGTGAACGCACCCTCCCGGCACGTCCACGGCATGTCTGCCAACAGGGCCTGGAGTTCCGTGTTCGCGGCATCGGCACGAGCCCGACGCCCGGCATCCCCGGACTCACGAGCTTCGCGGATCAGTTCAGACAGTGTGTACACGTAGAGGTAATCGTCTACTCCCTCTCGAATCCCTTCCCACTGCAGGGTCGGGGTCAATGCCTTCCCGTCGCGGGTCGGATAGGCGATGCACGCATCCTTGTTCTCTCGGTGTGCGCCGCCGTCGAAATCGTCGAACACATTCCCTTTCGCCCGCAGGAATGTCCAGGCCCAGCACCCCGTTGCTCCGGTTCGCCAGAAGTGGAATCCCCCCATGAATCGGTTCACGATCACATTGCCGTCCTGAATCAGATCCATATTGGTGTAACACCCAGTCCCGTACCACCAAAAAGTGTCTCCCGTAGCCAACGTTTCGGCCCGCAGAGCTTCTGCTGCTTCTGCCTTCGGGAAACTCAGGAAACCGATATTGTTGTAGCAGCGGTAGTCCAGGTAGGGATCCAGCGTCTCTCGGACAGCCTTTCCGTAGCAGGTATTGAACGTCTTGAAGCCTTCTCCTTTGATTACCCGAAGTGTGCGCAGAGCCGCCTCGAGCGTCGGACCGCTGTGGGGTTCGTCGACGGAGTGCAGACAGAACTCCGGCCAGTCTCCGGCAACGCTCTCCGCTTTGATAAGCCGCAGGAGCTGGAGATACACGTCGTCCGGATCCTCGTTGCGCTGCCCGGTCTGCTCCTTGATCAGGCCCCTGACGACCCCCTCTCCTCCCTGGATTGAGATCACCATCGGGCTTCCCAGTCCTACCCTCCGGTAAAGCCGCATGCGCCGGCGGAACTCGGAAAAGTCTGCGCGCAGTTTCCCATCGTCGAGCGCCCACGCCGAATTCCACTGCGGATACATCATCAAGGTATTGATACCATGGGCCTGGAAGCTCCGCATTTCCGCCTCAATCTGACCATCGTCAAACGTCTTCCAGCGCGCGGTATCGGGGTACAGCCCCCAGACAATTCCGGCCGGCTTTCGCAACCGGAAAGGCTGCACCGAGAGCCGGACTGTGACTGCCTCCGAGAGAACGCCGGCAATGCGTACCCGCAACGACGCGTCGTAGTCTCCGGGCGGTGCCGTTTCGGGAACGTTGACAATGGCAGCGAACTGCTGTGGAACACCTTGTTGGAGCTCCCCCTGTTCCTTCTTCTCGAGCAGTTCGGGGATGACATGGTACGTGCTTGAACGCCAATTAGTGAGCTGCGGCCAACACGCCACCCAGCGCAGGTCAACATCTACGCCGGCCAGCACCGCGCCCTGCCCGTCCCTGAAGTCACCCAGTTCGACCTGCACTGAAGACGCATCCTGCAGGGGGTGGAGTGCGACATAGAGGGTCTCGTATTCGCCCGGTGTCACAACCGCCACCACTCGGTCCACGATCTCCTCAGTGCGGGGGTGGCTGTTCGGCCGGATATCCCCCGGCTCACCCCGAGCAAAGACCTGATAGCCACGCTGTTGGTCCGCCAAGGTCATCGGAGCGCTCTGATGCGACTCGATGTTCGGGATCTCGTCATAGAATCTACCGTGGGCCACGGCCAGAGAACGCTCACAGCTCAACACCGTCTTCCCTTCCGCATCCAGCAGCTGTCCGGCCAACTCCAGGCTCTGGAATGGACCGAACGGCAACGTCGTGCCAACCCGTCCGGGGTGGACATCCGCAACCTGTTCCGCAAACAGGGATTCGTCGCTACTGCCATCTTTGACCGTGACAACAAGACGATGCTTCCCCAGAGCACTCACATCTACATTGACTCGCACCCCCAACGCCATACCCGCATCGGCAACAAGCGCGTAGGGATGCAGGGCCGGGACAACAAGACGCCCTGCGGACTCCGCAACGAACGGGACGGCATCGCCCCCCAGGAAAAGGCTGAAATCTTCGAACGTTATATCGCCCAACTTGCTCAACACAACCGACCAGGCAGTTCCGTCCTGATCTGCCCCGACTGCCATCGTGACCGTTCCCTTATCAGCGTGGGAATTGCCCTCAGCCACGATCCCCCCCGAAGCGTCGTAGACGGAAAAAGCAGCTGCCTCATTCTTGCCCCCGCCTCCGACAGTCAGACTGACACTCTCAGCCCCGGCCGGCACCCAGAAGTAGAGCTTCGGGGCGTGATAGATCATCTGCAGCGGTGACGTTTCCGACGCCTCATAGGTCACGTGGCGAACGTCAGAACGCACCGAGCACGAGTTCATGCCTGCATCCAACCAGAGCGTGTAGAGACCTGGCTCTGCGTCCGGGACCTGGACATCCGCCACTCCGCCCACCGGAATGCTCCCATCACGGAGAACGTCCCCATCTCCCGAGCTGATCCGGTAGGTGAGAGAACCATCGTACCTGCCCACCTGCTGACAGCCCAGCCGTACCGCAAATTGCTCCCCCTTGCGCAAGAGCAGACGCACAGTGTGCGGACGCCGCATGCGCGCCTCTTTGCCCTCCACCACCTGGACAATGCCACCCGCCACCGGAGCAACATGCCCCCCCGGGAGGATTCCCTGGGCCAAGGCCCCGCCGCACAGCGACACAAGAACCACACCTATGAACCGTGTCTTCAGCATCTGCTATCTCCGTTTTCTCTCTATTTCGCTGCCGTCCGGAATGTGTAGTCCCCGCTTTGGGCTTTGTTGCCGGACGCATCAACGCTGCTAATTCGGTAGTGGTAGACCGTCCCCGGCCGCAGGTCCTTCAGGTGGATGCGATGCCCGGTGGCTCGTTCCTGTGCTCCTGCTTCCGCTCCATACGCGGTGCTCTCCCCGTACTCGACCTTCGACGTTGCTTCCTCATCGGTTTTCCAGATCACAGTGGCCGCATCCGCCCCAATATCGTCGACCCCGATTTGCGAGATATCGGGTGGGGCAACGTCCTTGCCCGCATCAACAACAGGATTGCGGCGAGTCAGGCTCTTCGGCGCCTCGTTTCCCAGGGCATCACACCCCGTAAAGTAGTAGGAGTAGTCCTTGCCGGCTTCCAGGCGCAAACGGATTTGGTACGGGCGTCCCCCCCATGTCGGCACATCATTCATTGCAGCCATCGCGAATGGAGACCCAGCGATATCCTTGCCGCCCTTCAACAGGTGAACACGCGGATGGCCTTCAAGGGGCAAATCCCCGTCCAGATCAGAGAACAACACCCGGAAATCAAACTCCGTGTCTACATCGCCGATCTGTGGCGCTACCCCACCTATCGCATAGCCGCCCTGACTCGTCCAGGACAGCACCGGTGGCGTGCTTCCTTCCACGACCGACGGTCCATCAAAGCGGGGGGTGGCGGCCACTCGACCGTCGGCCGTTTCGACCTCAAAGAGGTGGGCGTAGGCTATCCCGCGCGGTAGACGCATCGAGTAGATGTAGGTGCGTCCCTCCTCGAACGGGCGCATGTCCGCCGCAGACATGGTGACCGGGGCTTCGTTGACATAGCGCCGCCCATCCCGAAGGATGTGCAAACGCGGGAAACCAAGCGCCGGAGCGATGCCCTTTGCGTCCCGATACAGCACACTGAAGTGAAACACGGTCACGTCAGTTCCCATCCGTGGCGTGACATGGCCATCCCGGCCTTTGGCCTCACGGAGGCCGACCTCTGTGGGGGACGCCTCAGCGTCTCCTTCCGGTGCCTTGGGTGGCGCGGGAGCAGCTCGGATCCAGAGCTCGTCGATGGCGCCGTCGACAGAGTGCCCAACCTGAAGCGCGCCGCGACTCGCGTCGGCAGGGGTGCACGCACTCAGGCACGCCAACTCCCGCTCGAGCTTCCCGTTCAAGTAAATTCGCATGTTCTGGCCATCCCGCACACCAACCAGGTCGAACCACTCCCCAGCCCGGATTCCCCGCTGAGTACGGACACCGGACCGGCCCGCCCAGGCAGAATCACCATTTCTCTCGCCTCCCCCCTTCATCCGGCAAAGGAAATACAGGCGGCTCCCCGCCCAGGCGCCCCGATGGAACACCCGGAACAGACCGTTGTCCAGAAGGACTTGATGCTCGCGCAGCCTGTCGACGCGCATGCGAACGCCAATGGCGAACCGCTCTGGAAACTGCTCCGGGGCCGCTTTGGGGATCTCAAGCCAACGTCGGCCAGAACTCAGAACGAACGTGCCCGGGACGGCTTCCGCCAAGGTACCTTCGCCCCCTTCCCCAGTCTTGACCTCACCGTCGCGACCACTCCCGGAGACATCTGCCAGGCTCGCGTCCCCCTTCCCCTCAAACGGCCAGTGACCAAACAGCTTGCCCTGCGAGAAAACCGGAGCTGGCTTCAGGCCCTGCCCCAGGTACTGGTTGTCATGCACATGGAAGTTACCACTCGCGTTTCCCTGGCGAGCGACATTGCCGTCCTTAGGGGCATAGAACCGATTCCTGGCAACCCAGCAGCCGATTGATGGTCGTCCGCGCACCGCCAACGCAGCGTAATTGGTCGCCCGGATCGTGTTGTGATGCATCAGAAGGAGGCGACCCGCGATGTCCCCATGTCCATCGGCGTGACGCTGGATGTCACTGGATGTCATTGCCACATTGTAAACACGCACCTCATCGATCGCCCCTCGATAGAACGATGTCGCCGTCGTGCTGTCCCGTCCAAAGAGAAGACGATTGGCCGATTTGGACCGTTTTCCACACGGCGTTCCCGCCCTGCGTTTCCCGTTGAGATACACGACGACTTCCTTGCGATTCCAGGTCATGCCCACGTGCTGCCAGACATCAGCCGCAATCCCCTCCGCGGAGGCAACAACGCGGGTACCATCGGCCCCGTAGACAGTCGCTTCGAGGCAGCCATCTACTAGCCGAAGGGCGTAACCGGATCCCGTTGCCCCCGTGTCGGCTTTGCTCAAGATAGCCTGTGTCCCCTCGGTCGTGTCAGGTTCGATCCAGGCAGACACAGTCAAGCCCTTCGGTGGTGAAAGCTCCCGGCGCTTCCCGACATCCACATAGTCATCACGTCCGTCCAACTGGAGAGCTCGTCCCGTTCGCCCATCCACCCACGCTCTTTCCTCCACACCAACCAGCTGTCCGGGGTGTTTCCCGTTGTAGATCGAGGTGTCCTTCGCCTGTTTCCCCCTACCCTCATCCAGATGCCAGAGCCCGACCTGCTTGTACTTCTCGAAGTCACGTGCGCCATGCATGTCGAACACATGACTGATCGTGTTCTCCAGATGCACGTTGTACCGAGCTGTGTAACCGCTTCCCGGAACGCCCGAGCTGGCAATTGCATGACGGCAGAAGTCGAAGAGATTGCCCTCGATCAACACATGCACACGCCCCAAAGACACCCCGTATCCCAACCCCGCCCGTTGATTGTGGTGGATGTAGTTGTGATGGACCCACACACCCTCTTTGGCCCCGCTCCCTACGCCCACGGCAGAACAGCTCCAGGCAAAGATCTCACAGTTGTCAACCTCCACGTTGGGATGGTAGATCCCAAGGAAACTGGGACGCTGTGTGAGCCGTTCCCGACCGGGATGTGACCCCTCAAAGCGTAGTCCGGTCAACCGGGTATTGGCTCCGCCTGTTCGAAACAGCCGACCACTCTTGACCGTCTTGGTGAAGATCAGCGCCCCTTCCCTCCCATCTCTGCCCCGGCCGCCGGCAAGCGTGACCCCACCGGGAATGATGACGTCCTGATACGGGGTCATGTCGAGTAGGGCCCCATCGGCCACGTAGATGATTCCGCCACCGTCGTCCGCCGCCTCAAGCGCCGCGATCAGCCCTTCGGCCGTACGTACCGTCGTCGTGGCCGCTCCCGGCAGGACGAGTCGCCTGTAGCCGGTGCCGCCTCCGATTGGCTCGCCCGTCGGATTCGACTCCGCGCCGTAGCTGGGATCCCCAGCTCCCGCTTCCGCCGGCGCGTCCGCCTCAACCTTGGTCACCCAGGCTGGAGAACCGGGAATGACCGCGCCGGAAGGCTGGGCAAGTTGCCCGGCCGCGGTGAGCCCCAGACCGATGAAGACACCAAACAGAACCAACCGCAATTGAACCATTGTCTACCTCATCTGTGTCTCAGGTGCTCAAAGGCGCAGCCAGGCTGTCCGTCAGAGCCGCGACTTCCGGGAGCGGGCCTTTCTGCCGGGGATCCTGGGAAACCGCTTCCGATAGTCGCGGCTCTGAAAAACTCGCGCGTTTCAAACCGAGCCGCGCACAGCGTAAGCGGTCTTCTGCCCCCCACCTCACCTCTCCTGTGCCAAGAGCCAGTCTCGCCAGGGATTGGCCCGCCTGCCACCGGGTCCCTGGGCTTCCTTGTAGTGTGTGTAGCCGAACTCCTCCAGATACACCTCACCGGGCAGGAACTCGTCCCCGAGTTCTGTCAGAAACTCCTGGAGCTTCGCCTCCAGGTGCTCCTGCATATCACGGCATTCGGGCCGTCCGAAAAGATTGGTCATCTGGTAGGGATCAGCTTCGTTGTCGTAAAGCAGGTTCAGGCCCTTTGGGGAGCGCACGTAGGTGTAACGGGCTGTGCGGACCCCGCGGTACTCCGGAAGCCCCTGGTTGAGAATCATACCGTACGGGACCGGAAAGTTGAGGAACGCGGCCGCATCAGGATCAGGGGCAACTTCCCCACGAATCTCAGGCGAGAAATCCCGCCCTTCCACCTCAGAAGGTGACTCGACGCCACACAACCCCAGCAAGGTGGGCATCAGATCGGGAGCGTCGAGAGGAGTTGACAACTCACGTCTCTCGCCTCCGAGCGTCTCCGGCCAACGCAACAGGAAGGGAACGCGAATCGACTCATCCCAAGGCACATGCTTGGCGATCAATCCCTGACTGCGGTGCATGTCACCATGGTCTGATGTGAAGACAAAGATCGTGTTTTGGGCCAGTCCATTTTCCTCAAGCGTGCTCAAGAGCTCGCCGACGCAGTCGTCGATAGCACTGGTGTGAGCGTAGTAACCGCGCAGATTCTCACGGGCCTGGTCTGCGCACTCCGCAGGCACATTGGGCCGCAACTCGATCTCTCGGTCAGCAAAGCGGTTCAGATACTCCTGCGGCATCAGTTTGTAAGGATCGTGAGGAGTCCCCCAGGAAAGCACCAGGAGAAAGGGATCATCCTCGGAAGACCGGCCGCGCAGGTATGTGCACGCATCCGCAGTCTGAGCGACCGCATCGTAGCCTTCCCACTGCTTGCGTTCCTGGTCATCCCCTTCGAAGTACCAGGATTCCATGTAATTGTGGCAGCATTCGAAGGCTCTCCAGTACTCAAACCCCAGCCGATCCTCTTTTGGGATCCGCGCCCCTCGCCGGCCATACGCCCCATCCGGACTGCCATACACGTGCCATTTGCCGATGTAGGCGGTGTCGTAACCAGCGCCTGAAAGCACTTGTGCAATGGAGCGGTGCTCCCGCCCGATCGGGACATCATTGACGAACAGCCCGTGCCCAAGAGGGTATTTCCCGGTCAGGAAGCTCGCCCGGTACGGACAACACACAGGGTGTCCGGAGACGGCATTGGTGAAGTCCACACTCTGAGCAGCCAGACGGTCGATGTTCGGAGTCTCGACATTGGGGTCGCCCGCATACCCCAAGGCCTGGGCCCGCAATTGGTCCGCAAACACGAAGACAAGGTTCGGTTTTGTCATGGGGCTCCTTTGAGGAGTTTCAGCATCTTCTCAGTTGATTTCAGGCCCGTGCCGGTGCAGACCGTCACAATCTTCTCCTCGACGGGTGCCGATGCACAGTAGGTCTGGACGCCCGCAATCGTCGCGGCTGCAGTGGGCTCAACGTAGAGGCCCTGCCGCCCCATGCTGCGCAACGCATCCGCGATTTCATCTTCCTCGACGCAGACAAAATGGCCGCCACTGTCCCGAATAGCGGTAAGAATGTCTGCCCCTCGCGCCGGCTCCGCAATGGCGATTCCCTCGGCTAATGTTGGCGTAGTCTGAATAGGCTGGGCCTGACTGCTTCCCGCACTATGCGCAGCCGCCAGTGGCGCACACCCCGATGACTGCACACCGATGAGTTTCGGGACGGCCTCAATCACACCGGCAGCGCGCAGTTCGCCAAAGCCGATGGCACAGCCGAGCAGAAGCGTCCCGTTTCCTACCGGCACGACAACTGAATCAGGAGCCTGCCAGCCGAGCTGCTCGCACACTTCAAAGGCAAACGTCTTGGTTCCATGGAAGAAAAAGGGATTCCACGAGTGGCTCGCGTAGTAGGTCGTCTCCGCCGCTTCCAGGGCAGCGCGAGCTGTCGCCTCCCG